>Ga0114957_1001512_pt1 | contig 25009 bp, 18 predicted proteins | sample BantaG_FD_87175 | JGI IMG/M metagenome (GOLD analysis project Ga0114957, IMG submission 87175) | Marine algal microbial communities from Bantry Bay, Ireland - BantryBay_4 metaG | ecosystem: Host-associated > Algae > Red algae > Unclassified | place: Bantry Bay, Ireland | collected 2014-11-21
AGCGATTTATTCAGAAGTGAAAAGGCGGAACCGCTCAAGGTTCCAGAGTAAACGTCAGGCGGAAGAAGCGAGCAGCTCCACCTTTAGGAAGCTCCAGCCCGCTGGTGGTTTCGCTGAACTCGGTAGCGCTCCAGGCCCTGAGGTCGTCCGATACCTCCACCCCCAGCGTAGCGTCACTGCGAGAGGGAAGCGGCGCGAGTGGGATAGTGAGGGTGTCATCGCTGACCAGCAGACGGAAATCCGGGCGCTCCGCCACGTCAGTGGGATCGAGACCGAGCAGATACTCGGCGAGATTGCTCCACCCATCACCGTCAGCATCCGCATTGGGCGGGGGAGGGTTCGAGAAAAAGGTGCTGCTCCAGGCCGAAAACCCACTGGGATCGCCGATCGTAAGTGTGACCGAGGAACTTTCACTGGCAGCGTAATTTTCCGCATCATCTGGGATGGTCAAGGTGATCGTCTCACTACCTTCGGTCGCCGAGTCACTGATGGCGCTCAAGCTGAGCTGCGCTTCGGTCTGCCCAGTCGGGAGGGTCACCTCAGTCAGTCCGGAAAGGTCAGAGGCTTCGCCATTTCCAGAGATGATAAGTGACAGCGTGATGGGATCGAGAAGCGGTAACTCGCTTGCGAGTTCTAGGGTGAGGGCATCCCCACCTTCATCCAGAGCAGCGGCGGAACCAGTCAGCGCGAGCTCCGGGCGGTGGTTCTCGCAGACGCCAGTTGTGCTTATGAGCAAGATGTCATCAACGAGCCACCCGCTATCTGAAGCGGAGAGGTCGTGCGCGATGACCCAGCGAAATCTGATTTCTTGGCCGCTCCAGAACGCAGGGAGGGTGAACTCTGATTTTACAAAGCCGCGGGAATCGGCCGTCCAAGCCGTCCGTCCGGCGAGAATGTTTTTTGCCGAAGAGCGAATCCTCGCAGAATATCCGCCGCTGATCGTCCCGACTGAGGCGTGCTCAGGTAGGTCAAACCACGCTCCGCCATCGAGCGAGGCCTCTAGCACCGACCCATCCCAACGATCCTCGTGATCGTAATCGTGCGAGAAGCTTAGAGTTCCCCCGAGACTTCCGAGCGTCACCGCCGGGCTGATGAGGGCCGCACTCGACTGATCAGGAACATTTTCGCCGAAGGCGGATTGGGCCCCCTCACTGGAGCCCCGCGCATCAGGAAGCCAGTTGATTCCCGCACCCGTAGTCTCACTGGACCAGCCAACTGGCAGTCCGGAGCCTTCGAAACTTTCGCTAATGAGCGTGCTTTCAAGCTGCTGGCCGATCGCAAAAGTGAGGGTGAAGTTTTCGCGATATCCACTCTCGTCATCCAGCTGCATCGTAAAGCTGATCTCCGATCCGCAGGTCCCTGATGCTGCAAAGACAAGTTCGGCCTGCCCGCTCTCGCCCACCGCGATGTCTGAAAAAGTGACCTCCGGAGTGAAAAAGGTGACCCCCGGTGTCTCGAAAAATGTTGCGGTCAAATCGTCCGTGCTGGCGAAGCCTGAGTTGAGGAAATCGAGCGTCACCTTGACCGTCTCACGATCATCCAAGCGGGAATTTTTGACAAAGCCAGATTCTGCCGTGATCTCGCTGCTGGTCAGGCTCATCAGCGGAGTGAGCGGAGCGCCAGTGACCTCGAGAGAGAGGGTGTAGAGCTGCGCCGCATTTAAATTACTCCCCCTCACTTGGACATAATAAGTGCCTGCTTCTTCGAATTCGTATCCCTCAAGAAGCTCCACCGCTCCGGCTGGCGCGAGATTGGAAAAGGAGAGCGTCGTGAAACCATCTCGATCCAGAAGTGTGAGCGTCAGATTCTGCTGCGCTGAAGCGTCGAAGTTTTCGCCCGTGCTGCAACTTTCGTCCTGCTCTCCTTCTAAGTAAGATTCATTCCCTGGATTCACCGCCACTCGCAACTTGTCTCGACGCTTCGCGGGGAAAGAAAAGTAATCAAGATCGCTGTTATCGTCGATTCCTAGCCACTTTAGGTTAGCGAGTCCGTTCTCATCAGGAGTGAGAGCGGTAGCACTCGCAGTGGAATCATTATCTCGTCCGCCAGAAGCGAGTTCTGCCTCATCGCCATACTGGCGTTGTAGCGAGTAGCGAGCATCGAACTGCGGCCCGCGAAACGAACGGGTGATACTCGGCTCCATGAGTTTCGTTCGGTTCAGCGGACAGACATGAGCGAGACCGATGCCATGGCCAATTTCGTGCGCCAAGGTATTGAACAGTCCAAGCGAATCCGAGCTTGTGTTTTCAAAGAATGAGTCGCCGGAGTCGAGAACGATGTCGCCGTAGTTCGGAGCGTAAGCGAAGCCGAGGGTGTTCGATCCTGTAATCGGGTCGCCTTCGCCATCGATCGTCGCTGCCGAGACACGGATATCCCCCCGCACCCCCGTGCTCCCGGTGTTGAAACTCGCCACCGAAGCACCGTCATCCTGAGGTTCGTAGACCAGCGTAAGGCCCGAACGCTCAGCCATCGTATCGAAACAGCTTTTTAAAAGAGGAAACCAAGGTTGCTCCGAGGCCGTCCCGGTGGCACTTCCACCATAGATTTCTCCTAGCCAGCGCCGGAGATCGGAACTTCCCGATCCACTTGGCGTATTAGTTCCGTCAGGCACGATGCTCCAAGTCACCGTCACCGGGTTTCCTTGGGTCCCCGCATTAGGTGTTCCGCTCGCTACCGATGACCACTTAGGACGATCAAGAAACTGCGTCGCAAATATTCCCACCTCACTTCGCTCGATCGCGTGATCGATCGCGTGGTGTGCCTTCGCAAAATCCAAAGAGCTTCCATCGTCCCAGCACACAAATTTTCGGTCGCCCTCGGCTTCCTCGGCGATACGCACCCTGAGGTAAGAAGCTAGCCCAACCCGCTGAGGGATCGAGAGAGCGCTGAGGATAGGGGCAGGAAGACTCCTCCAAATTTTCTTTTCGATCTCCCGGAGTTGCTTGAGAGAAAAGGTCGCCCCATCAGCAGCGGCCGCAGGCGTATTACTGAGTGGGAATCCCTCGACTGCAAAGCGATCCAGAACCCGCGATCGAGTAGGCTCGTCTCCGCGGTGACCCTCACGTCTAGCTTGATCACGTAGCGTCAAGCGTAAGTCCTCCTCAAGCGCAGGATTAGAGCCACCGTGAACAGGATCTCCGCCACTTGAAGCTCCACGGAAAAAGACCCCTAGACAGAGAAGGGCGAGGAACAAAGGAAGGAGGCGGATCATTTGATAGCTCTTTAACTTCGTTGAAACAGGCCATCTGTCACCTCAAAAAAGCCCCTAGTCCGTGACACTTTGGCCCAAAATGCGCTCGTAAAGCTGGATGTAGTCCCGCGCCGTGTTCTCGTGGTTAAAGCGATTCTCCGACTCGACCATGATCCGCTTAATGTGATGCTGCTTCACCTTCACCGGCTGGCGATAAAAGTGGAGAGCCTCATTGGTCGCCCAGCGAAGACCTTCAGGAGTGTAATGCTGAAAAAGGAACCCATTTCCCGAGTCCTCATCATAATTAAAAGGATCGACCGTGTCGTGAATCCCGCCCGTATCATGCGCGACCGGGAGAGTGCCGTATTTTGGGCTTACCATTTGCGGAAGTCCGCAGGGCTCAAAACGGGAAGGCATGATCATGAAATCCGCCCCAGCGTATCCGAGACGTGATAGTGGCTCATTGAACTCCACCATCGCCACCCGATCGTGAAGACCGTGAATATTGATGATATCAGTAAAGTGCTTCTCGAACTCGCCGCTGGCAATTAGCGCGATTTGCAGGTCGGGATGCTCCACCGTCAAATCGTGTAGGATATGGCTGAAGAGTTCGGTTCCTTTCTGAACCGGATCAAGGCGTGATGGCCAAAGAAGAATCGGTGCATTCGGTTCCATTTTAAGTCCGAGAGCAGCCTGAAGAGCAGCCTTATTTTTTGCCTTACCCTCAGTGTGGTTCTCCGAATCGTAGTGATGTTCCAAGTGAGGATCACTTTCCGGAGAAAAGCTCACGTCCGGGGCATTCAAAATCCCGCTCGCATTTCCAGAGTTACACTTTTCCCAAAGTTCATGATTGATATGGCTCGGAACAAAAGAGTGGCGGCCATCCACAATTTCCGACAAAAACGTCGGGCTCACCGAGTTGACATGATCTGAAGCAAAAATACCCGTCGTGAGAAGGTCGACTGGATTGTGATCGCGCGTCTCCTCGTAAGAATGAGGCGGTCGCATATAGTAACACTCGTTCCAAAATTCCGCGGCATCGATCCCCCGATCCTCAATCTGAGAGAGAGGCAGGCGTTCCGTGTGAATATTATGAAGAGTGAAGAGCGACTTGATACCGAGGCGCTTGGCCACGGCCGGAATCAGCCCCGTCATCCAGTCATTACAGTGGATCAGATCCGGGCGAACCTGCGGAATCGTGTGATTAATAACCTCACGTTGGAAGGCGAGCGCCATATTATGCTTATCCTCCTCACTATAGACCCGCGAGCGGTGGAAAAATACTCGGTCCTGCGCCAGATGAATATGCTGCGCCGGCAGAGAGCGATTCACCAGATCATGCTCAGTATCAAAAACATCGTGCGTTTCGAGATCGAACATGCGGCGGAAGTTCGGCAGCGCTACGTGCACATCCGCCCCTTGCTCATAGAGAGCGTTTACCAATGAAGCGGAGACATCAGCCATTCCTCCGGCCTTCGCCGACAATCGCTGGGCTAAGTTCCCCATCCCCTTCGGAAGATAAGTGATCTCTGGGGTGACTACGAGGATGGTGGGCTTTTTTCGTTTAGATGACACTTACTGAAGGGATTGTAGATCAGCCTAGCAATCCACATGCCTGAGGACAAGCAGGAGAAATAAAAAAGAGAGAGTTGTCAGTTTGGCGATCCCGGTTTTCTCTCTCTCAGATGTCAGAAGTCCCCGTTATGAACCAGCCAGATGAACCAAGCCTCCCCTTCGTTCGGCGCATCATGAAACTCCTCCTCGCAGGAATGGCCACCGTGATCCCCATCCTCGCGACCGGCTGGATCGTTGTCATGGTCTTCAAGCTCCTCCATCGCATCGGCCTTGCCATCATCAACACCATCCTCAAAAGCCTGAACGCGGTCAGGGGAGTAGATCAAAGCAGCCCCAACGCTTGGACCATTGAGGGATTCCCGGGCGACGATTTTCTCTGGCTCCTCATCCCGCTCGCCCTCCTCTTTCTAATGGGCGTCGCCGTCACGAATCGTCCGGGCAAGCGAATCGTCGGCTGGATTGATACCGCGATGATGCGCATCCCGCTCTTCGGCTTCCTCTATTCCTCCATCAAACAATTCGTCGATGCCGTGCGTAACCTAGGCGGCCCGAAGAAGTTCAAAGGCGTGGCCTACGTGGAATACCCCAGCCCCGGCTGCCGCATGATCGGCTTCATCACCGGGCACTTCCGCGATCCTCAAACCCAGAAAAACACAACCTCGGTTTTCCTCCCCACCTCACCCAACCCCATGACCGGATTCGTTATCCTCATCGATGATGACAAAATCCACGATAGCGACATGACGCTCGAGGAAGCTGGCAAAATGATCCTCTCAGCCGGACTCGTCGCCCCAGAATCTTACGAGGACCGCAAGCCTATCGCTCCCGGAAGCTAAGCCGGTTTCCGAGCCCTGAGCCCCTGTAACCTCTTCCCCTCCGCCTCCCACTGAAGCTGAAAATCAGTCTTAGGATAAAAGAAGGAACTATCCTCCCACGCGAGCTGCTCCAGCGCATCGAAGCCACCGAGCTGCTCCCGCGACCACTCGAAATACTCATTGTGGTCAGTTTTAAAAAGAAACTCGCCCCCCGGCTCGAGAACCCGGACCAGCGACTCCAGAAAGGGCTTCTGGAAAAGGCGGCGTCGGTGGTGCTTCACCTTCGGCCAGGGATCCGGGCAGAGGAGATGGAGTCGATTTACCGATGCCGCAGGGAGAAGCCATTCTAAAGTATAAAGACTCTCAAGACGAAGCACGCGCAGGTTTTCTAAGCCCATGCGATCCCCCTTTCGGCACACCTTTCTCACCCGTCCCAAAAGCCGCTCTATCCCTAGAAAATTCCGCTCGGGAAACTGCTCTGCCATCGCGAGGAGGAACGAGCCATCGCCGCAGCCAAGATCGATCTCCAGAGGAGCTGTTTGGGGAAAGTAGTCTCCCAGTCGCACCTCCTTAAAATAGTCCGCTGGGACCAACTCGTTTGGCTCCTGAGGCCGCGTGAATGATTGGAAAAGTTCCATTATTAATTCGTCTTCTTCCAGACTCCTTCGATGCCATATCCCGTCGAAAAATTACCCGCAGAAAATCGGCTCGTGCGATTTTCCATCAAGGTGCCGAGACGGAAATCAAAATTGAAATTGATAAACTCGAGCGGAAACTCACCGGACGTGCTCGTGAAGGTCAGCACCCCGCGGAAGGGATCGGTATCTGCAACATAGGTCGAATTGAAGGTCCCGCTAAAGTTATTATACTGCGGAAATTGAGTCACCGTGCCATCAGGCCGGGTCACCGTCTGCGCAGGAAGCGTGAAGCGATAAGTCCCTGAACCCCCGAGCGGAATCTGAGATGACGCCTCATTGAAAGTGATCTCCACCGTCCCGCTGTAGCCTGATGGCGAAAGGACGTTGTAGCAACTGAGCCGCGCCCCCGAAAGAGGGAATTCTAACGAGGGCCACTCCGGGATCTGCGCCCGGAACGCTTTGAAGAAACTCCGAGGCGAGTTCGCAACCGTCGGGCCCAGATCGATGCGGTTCGGGAAAAAGCTAGAACTAGGGACCGATGAAAAAAACGCGGTCCCGTTACTCCGAAGATCGGTCGAGGTCAGAAACAAGCGTTGTGATTTTGGAGTCGCCGGAATGACCAACTCGACTAAGTCATTTGTTCGTTCAATTGCCAGATCGAGCGGGCTGACCGGTCCCGGCAAATGCTTCTGCATCGTGTGGGGATAGAAGCTGCTTCCTGCGTCCGGCCCCTGAGTCACCTCGATCGAGCGAATTGTAATGACCGCGCCGGGATCAGTTCCTGGTCCCGGCGAAGAATTGAGAATGGTGTTGACGACATTTCTCCCGCCGCCCGTCGTGAGCACCGTCCCGAAGGCGGTGTAGCGGCTGTTCCACTCATTCATCAGCTGAGCTTCCCCGGGTAAAGGCTGCCCCGTGATGAAGAAGCGGCTGCCATTGGCATTCGCTTGCCGATTGTCCATCGCCAACACCCACCCCTGCGAGAAGCGATTTCCATAAGGGGGGATCTGCGAGGGATTATGCGCGATCTCGTCCGGGAAGCGATAACCCACCGACTCCTGCGCATTGAAAGTCATCGTCCCCGCAAAAAAGCGCCGCCCATTTTCCACTTCGGTCACCCTCAGGTTCTGAAACATCGGTGCCTCCCGGACGGCATCGAATCGACTATCGAGAAAGTTCCGATAGTGGCGGATACGGATCGAGAAATTATCTGTCCCGATTTCTTGCGTAATAGAAATATTATTATTCCCCGTCACGTCTTGGAAGGTCTGGCCGCTTTGAAGCCCTCCCACCTCGCCAATCACCAAGCCACCTTGGCGGATGATATAAGAAGGGGGAGGCCCGTTCGGCACCTGCTGGCGGTAGAGAACATTCAGAGCGGGCCGGCCTAATTGCCGATAGATATTACCGGGTCGGGTCGGTGAGTAATCGACCTGAGCAGCGGGATAGCTGATAGTATCACTTTCACCATAAACCTCATCCGGGATTCCAGCGAGAAGCATGAAGTTCGCAGTCGCAAGTGGTGCGTTCTGCGAATCAAGACGAACCGTAAAATCGCCCACCGTCGTTTTAAATAACGCATCAACTTGCGCGCACGACGTGCCGATGAGGAGGATAGAAAAAAGAAGCGCTTTCATGGGGCAGGAGTGAAAATGAAGGTCCCTCGGAAAATTGTCGAACCGGTGCTATTAACTGCGCCATCAAAATATCCCGAAAAAGGCGCGTGAAAAGAAAGCATCGGTTGGATTGCCGTAATCGCGGCAGTCCCCACCGAACTTCCTAAAAAGGCAGTGAACTGCCGGAGCGAGCGAGCCGAAGCGACAGTCAAATCTCCCGTAGTATAAGTCTCACCGTCCTCCAGAATGATTCCCGGGCTCGCCGTCTCAATATTGAGAGAGGCAAGACTGCCGGAGCTTACCGCGCTTCCATCATCAAAGGTCCAGCTCGCCGAACCCGCGCCATCGAAAACCATCTCGAGAGTGCCATCCCCCCAAGTCAACTCGAGCACCGCGCCTGCTGCCGTAAAATCAGCGGGGAGGGGAGAAGTCGGAGAGTTCTCGTAGTTAATCGCGATCGGGATTTTTGCGAACCCTTTAGGCCCCAGCGCTAACCCCGTAATCCCGACCGGCGAGCTACTCTCGTCCACCATCGAAAAGGTAGAACCCCTCCTCATAAAAGTCACCAAATCGTCACTATAAAAGACCGGATAATCGCGTGCCACCTTGACATCCCACCTCAGATTAAACTCATCGCTGCTCACCACATGCTCCATTCGCAGATTCTCGACTGGCTCGAAGGTCGGCAGCAACAAGCCGGGATCGTCAATATCGAAAGCAGCATAATCAGGACCCGATATCGTGATACTGTCCATCACGATATCAACTACCGGACGATCTCCAGCACCAGTCGGAAAGGCCGTGCTGTCCGTAAAGCTATCCACCAGCGCCCTACTCCCCGGAAAGGCCGCATCATCGATCACTTCACCGAAGATCGAGTGCTTGTCATCCAGATTCGCCGCATCCCGAAAAGTAATGAAAAACTGCGACCCGTTCGTGTAAACCCCCGAGTTCGCCATCGAGAGTAAATAGCGACCCGTGTGCCGCAGCGTCGGGTCAAACTCATCCTGAAAAATATAACCCGGTCCGCTCGAGCCCGTCCCCGTCGGGTCCCCGCCCTGAATAACGAAATTATGGATAAGACGGTGAAAAATAAGGCCGTCATAAAAAGGCGTATTCGTTTTCACCCGCCCCGTGGCAGGCTCGATCCAAGACCGCAGCCCCGTCGCAAGACCGATGAAGTTCGCCACCGTCCTCGGCGCCTTCTGATGCTCCAGCCGGATCCTGACCGTCCCTAAATCATTCCCTCCTTGGCTCACCGCGATATCAGCATAGATCTGCGCATGCACCGGAGCGAGGCAGAGAAAAAGGACAGAGAGAAACTTCACCCCTCTAGTGTGAACATATCGACCCCCAGATTGAAATTCCCTTTTTTCCCCCATGCGCTAACTCCTCCGTCGTGACCACCCAGCCGGATACCGTCCTCTTCGATCTCGATCAAACGATCGTCCCCTGGGATACCCAGCTCGTTTTTCGCAGCTACGTCCTCCGTGAAGAAGGCTGGAGGCGCGCCCTCACCTTGGTTTTTCTCTTATTTCTCCCCCTCAATAAGCTCCTCGGAACCGGCGGGATGAAGCGCGTCTTCCACTGCTACCTCTGGGGCATGAAGCGTGAGCGCCTCGATCAACTCGCTTCCGCTTTCGTGCAGGACTGGCTTCCCCGGCTCACCTACCCCGAGATCATCGCAGAGGTCGAGCACCACCGCCAAGCCGGCCGCCGCCTCGTCCTCTCGTCCGCCAGCCCGGAGCTCTGGGTCCGGCACATCGGAAAAGCCCTCCGCTTTGACCTCAGCCTCGGCACCCGCTTTGACTGGCGAGAGAAAGTCGATTTCTTCCCCGATCTCATCGGAGAGAATCACAAAGGCCGAGCAAAAGTCACCCGCCTCGCCGAGCTCGGCATCACCAGCGGAGTCGAGGGCTACAGCGACTCTCGCGCCGACCTCCCGCTCCTCGCCCTTTGCGAAAAAAAAACCCTCGTCAACCCACTCTCCGGAGTTCGCTCTCACGGAGAATCCCGTAACTGGCGAATCCTCGAACCCGCCCGCCCTTGGAAAAATCGCCTCGCCTTCGGCTGGGGCTGCACCCTTCAACTCTTCGGACTCTGGGAACCATGATTCGCGCCCTCCATGGTGCCGTCGGAATGCCGCAAGACTGGGATATCTTCCCCGCAATCCACGGCCTAAATCTCTGGCATCTCCTCGAAAAAGGTGACCTCTCGCTCGAGGAAGCAGGGCGTGAGATTGCGCGCCACGCGTCAGATGGCGACACCCTCATCGGCTATTCCATGGGCGGTCGCCTCGCCCTCCACGCCCTCCTCCACCACCCGCGGAAATGGAAACAAGCCATCATCATCTCCGCCCACCCCGGCCTCCGCACCGGCCAAGCCGAACGCCGTGCCACTGATGAAAAATGGGCCCTCCTCGCCGAGACCGATTTCCCTACCTTCCTCAAGAAGTGGAACGCCCAATCCGTCCTCTCCGGCCCGCCACCCCACTGGCCTGATCGCTCACCTCTCCTCCTCCAGCGCCACGCGCTCGCCCGCTCGTTCCGCACCTGGTCGCTCGGAGCCCAGCGCGATCTCCGCCCCCGCCTCCCCGAGATCACCACCCCCGTCCGCTGGATCGTCGGCGAGCAAGATAAGAAATTTACCGCCCTCGCCCAAGAAGCAGTTCCCTTATTGAAAAACGCCACCCTCGAGATCGTTCCCGCCACCGGCCACCGCGTCCCTTGGGAACACCCAGACATCCTGCGTAATCTCTAAGTCATCACACCCACCTCTTCCTTATCCTTGCGCCGCCGCCCTAACCTCCCCACAATCCCGCCGTAAAAGTAAAATTATGTTCAAAAGACTAAGCAACCTGGTCAAAGGATTCCTCGGCCTCTTCGTCAGCGGAATGGAGAAGCGCAACCCCGAAGCCCTCCTCAACGTCGAAAAAGAAAACCTCCGCGCCCAGATCACTGAGTTCAATAACGGCCTCGCGGCGCACGCCGGCCTCGTTGAAAAACTCATCTCCCGCGTCAAAAAGCTCGATAAGGAAGAAGCAGAGCTTCGCAACAAAACCGCCGCTAACCTCAAAGCAGGAAACCGCGAAATCGCCGGTAAACTCGCCCTCAGACTCAAGACCGTCGAAGCCGAGCATGACGAGGTCAAAGTCCAGATGGAAGAAGCTGAAGTTCGCTACAAAGAACTCGTAAAAGCACGTGACGTCTCAGTCAACGCCGCCAAGAACCGCATCGAAGCGCTCACCCGCGATCTCGACGAAATGAAGGTCACCAAAACGATGGCCGACCTTAATGAAATGGCCTCCGGCATGGTCACCTCCATCGGCGGCTCGGGCGATACCCTCAACCGCCTAGAAGACATGGTAGAAGAAGAGCGCACCAAAGCCGCCGGACGCGCCCGCGTCGCGAAGGACCAGATCGACATGAGCGGCATCAACGCCGCCGAGTCCGAGCAAGAAGCGCTCGCCGACATGGCCCTCGCCGAGTTCGCCGCCTCTGAGGGCATCGAGCTCGAGCAAGACTCCGCCCCCGCCACCTCTGAGAATCCTGCCAGCGAGACCACCAAGTCCTCCATGGGCCCTCAGAGCGAAACCCCATAAGCTCCCATGAAAAAGGTCCTCATCTGGCTCGCTCTCATCCTCATTCTGATTGTCGGTGCCACCGCACTCTGGATGAAGCTCAGGATCGATAAGGCCCCAGATGAGATCCAAGACCCCGGCCTCGATCTCCCTGCCGATCTCGCCATCCCCGACCCGGAATGAGCCACCTCCCAGCATGGTCTCAAGAGGTCATCGACCGCTACTCCAGCGGATCGGCCGGCTGCTTCATCCTCCACGGAAACGTCAATGACCGCTTCCTCCTAGACCTTCCCAGTCCTCGGCTCGATAGCCTCGGAGACTACCTCAGCGAGGTCCTCGTCCCACGGTTCGATGTCGTCCTTAGCTACGACCTCGGAGCCGGAATCCGCGTCGAGCGTGGGCGTGACGAATTCGCGAAATGGCGCAGCGGCGACTACCCGCTCGCCCCCCTCGAGGCGATGCGCTTCTTAAATAGCTACCTCATCTACGTCCGTAACCTCCAAGCCATCGGCGCGAGCTCTCCCAAAGTCGCCCTCATCATCAAGGGAGCCCACCTCGTCTGCCCCTCCCTCCCGAATGCCCTGAACTACGACCTCCACGCCCTCGCCTCGATCTGGCGCGCTTGGGCCTCCGAGGTCGATCTCCCCGCGCACGATGAAGCCGTTTTCCTTCTTTCCGAAAGCTTGAACGAGCTCCACCCGCTCATCGCAAAGAACCCCGGCGTCGCCGAGATCGAGGTCCCGCTCCCCGATGCCGACCGCCTTAGCGGCGTCCTCTCCTGCCTCGCAAAAACCTGCCCCCGCGCTCTAACAGAAGTCGAAGGCCGCCTGGCCTGGGCCGCCTCCCGCCTCCGCGGAGCCACCACCAGCGCCGTCGAAGAACTCCTCCGCCGCCGCCACCACGATCACGCCCCCATCTCCGAGACCGACTTTAGCGAGCTAAAAAAAGAACTCGTCGAGCGCGACTGCGGAGGCCTCATCGAATTCATCGAGCCCGACCGATCCCTCGCCGACGTCATCGGGCTCAGCGGCGTCAAGAAGTGGCTCCATCAAGACCTCGAGCTTTGGCGCCGTGATCAGCTCGGAGCCATGCCCATGGGCTACCTCTTCTGCGGCCCCGTCGGCACCGGAAAAACCTACCTCGCCGAATGCCTCGCCGGATCCGCCGGCGTCCCCGTCGTCGTCCTTAAGAACTTCCGCGACCGCTGGGTCGGCTCCACCGAAGCCAACCTCGAGAAAATCTTTTCCCTCCTCCACGCCCTCGGCCGCTGCATGGTCTTCGTCGATGAAGCCGACCAAGCCCTCGGAAAACGAGCCGCTGGCTCTGGCGACTCCGGCGTCTCCAGCCGCGTCTACTCCATGATGGCCAAGGAAATGTCCAACCCCCGGAACCGAGGAAAAATCCTCTGGATCCTCGCCTCCAGCCGCCCCGACCTCATCGAGGTTGACCTCAAGCGCCCCGGCCGCATCGACGTCAAAATCCCCATCTTCCCTGCCGTCGAGCCCGCAGAAGCCCTCAACCTCTTCCAAGCACTTTGCGGGAAAAGAGGCCTCAAGCTCAGTGAAGAAGAGTGGCAAAAATTAACCCCACTCCTCCCCGAGCTCGTCACCCCCGGCGGAGCCGAAGCGCTCGCCGTCAAAGCCCTCCGCCTCGTCAAGACTGGGAGCCACACCCCACCCGAAGCCCTCCTCCACGTCCTCGAGACCAGCCGCCCGCCCATCCCCATCGAGACCCTAAAATACCAAATGCGTCTCGCCGCCGATGAAGCCACCGAATCCGGCTTCATCTCCCCAGCCGTCCAAGCCATTCTCGACCAATAAGGCAGCGCCCCAAGTCATCCCCGAGCGCATTGATTTCCCGTCTCCCTTCAGGAGACCATCCTATCCCAGACCCGCTACCCGGGATTAAAATCCCGGGCTTTGAACCGTGGTCCCCCCAGGACCCCCCCCGCCACCAGAACTCCAGGCAAAAAACTCCCACCTCAGTCCAGAGCCACCGCTGCGTCCCAAAGGAACAACCACCCGCGCCCTAAGAGGACAACAGCCCTCAGCCCCAGGTCTCCCCCCGCGTGCCGAAAGAACAACAGCCCTCAGCCCCAGATCTCCGCCGCGTCCTGAAAGGGACAACCGCCCGCGCCCTGAAAGGACAAAAGTCTTCAGCCCCAGGTCTCCCCGCCGCGTCCTGAAAGGACAACAGTCCAAAGCCCCGGACTTCAGTCCGGGGTCGCCACCCACAAGCCACAAGTGACCTGTAAGGTCACCGGAAAACCTCGCATCTCGCACCCCATAGACCAACAGCACCCCCCCCTCGATTCGCCAGCGTCCCAAATGGACAACCGCCCACGCCCTGAGAGGATAACCCGCCGCGTCCTGAAAGGACAACAGTCCAAAGCCCCGGACTTCAGTCCGGGGTCTCCACCCACAAGCTACAAGTGACCTGTAAGGTCACCGGAAAACCTCGCATCTCCCACCCCGTAGACCAACAGCAAGCCCCCTCGATTCGCCGCATCCCAAAGGGTCAACCGCCCGCGTCCTGAAAGGACAAAAGTCTTCAGCCCCAGGTCTCCGCCGCGTCCTGAAAGGACAACAGTCCAAAGCCCCGGACTTCAGTCCGGGGTCGCCACCCACGGACCACAAGTGACCTGTAAGGTCACCGGTAAACACCTCTAACCCCACGATCTCGCAAATCTCATAAAAGCCAGAGCCACATCCGTCCAACCGCACCTCCCCGCCAACTACTCGTCAAAATTTGTCCCGTCTTCACCAGAAGCAAACTTTCGTATTGGCCATTCCCCGCATCCCGCTAGCGTCGCGCCAGCACTAAAAACTTATGGGACGCGCATTTGAAATCCGGAGAGGGGCAAAGGAAAAACGTTGGGGAAAAATGTCACGCATTTTCCCAAAGCTAGCCAAAAGCATCACCATGGCGGCCAAGGCCGGCGGCGATGATCCTGATTCCAACGCCGCCCTCCGCACCGCCATCGTGAATGCCAAGGCGGAGAACATGCCGAAGGATAACATCGACAAAGCGATAAAGCGCGCCACCGCCAAGGACCTCGCCGATATCACCGAGATCAACTACGAGGCCAAAGGCCCGCACGGCTCGCTCTTCTGGATCGAATGCGCCACTGATAACACGAACCGCTCCTTCACCAACGTGCGCACCATCTTCAATAAAAACGGCGGAGAGATCGTCAACTCCGGCTCGCTCGATTTCATGTTCGACCGTAAGAGCGTGATCGAGTTCGACACCGAAGGGGTCAATCTCGAAGAACTCGAGCTCGAGCTCATGGACGCCGGGCTCGAGGAGATGGAAGCGGAGGAGGGGATGGGCCTCGTCTACGGCGCCTACAGCGACTTCGGAAATCTCACCGGAGTGATGGAAAAGCTCAATGTCACCGTCACCAAGGCGAGCCTCGAGCGCATCTCTAACAATCCCCAATCCTTCACCGGAGCCCAGCTTGAAGAGCTCGATGCACTCATCGACAAGCTTGAGGATGACGAAGACGTCCAAGCCGTCTTCACCAATATCGACCGCTAAGCAGGTCGATCTAGTAACCTCCGAAAAAGCCCATCATCTGCGCGACCTTGATCGTGTAAATGATGAAAAAAATGATGTGAAGGACGAGGTAAAGAAGGATGGCCTTCTCGATCGCTCCGCGGGTCATGAGTGGGATCAGTTTCATCGGCGAGCGGAAGATGGAAGGTGGAGCCCATAGGGTCAAGGACTTCGTTCTTCTAAGGAGATCGCTTTGGGCGCCTTCCTTTTTCCGCAAAACGATTGGCGGAGGCATAAATTGAGCTAGTCTCCCGCCCGTGAGTCTTCTCAATTATCTGGCATTCCTCCTCGGCCTCGGCGTCATCGCCCAATGGCTCGCCTGGCGTCTCAAGCTGCCCTCCATCCTCCTTCTCCTGATCTTCGGCTTCGCCCTTTCCCAATTCACCGGAATGCGGATCGATGACTACCTCCAAGGCGAGGAAGCCCTACTCAGCCTCGTCGGTTTTTTCGTCGCCATCATTCTCTTCGAGGGAGGGCTCACGCTGAAGGTCTCCGAGCTGCGAGAAGCCGGCACGCCCGTCTTCCGCCTCTGCACCTACACCGTCGTCATCGCCTTCGCCCTCGGCACCGTAGTCGCGAGATTTACCCTCGGCTTCCAGTGGGAAGTTTGCGCCCTCGTCGGCGCCATCCTCGTCGTCACCGGCCCCACCGTCGTCGGCCCCATCCTCCGGCTCATCAAGCCGCGGCGAAAAGTCGCCTCCATCGTGAAGTGGGAGGGCATCGTGGTCGATCCCCTCGGTGCCGTCCTCGCCGTCCTCGTCTTCATCGTCATTCAGGGTGGGGGAATCGGAGCGAGCTGGGATAATATCTTCTGGGCCATTGCCAAGACCATCATAGTCGGAATGGGCCTCGGCTGGATCCTCGCCAAACTTGTCGAAGTCCTCCTCTCGCGACACCTCATCCCCGACTTCCTTGAGAGCGTTTTCTTCCTCGCCATCGTCGGCATCGGCTTCGCGGGATCGAATGCGCTGCAGCACGAATCCGGCCTCCTCACCGTCACCGTGCTCGGCGTCATGCTCGCGAACCAGAAGAAGGTCTCCGTCCGCCACATCCTCGAGTTTAAGGAGCACCTCCGCGTCCTCATCATCTCGCTCCTCTTTCTCATGCTCTCCGGCCGCATCGAGATGGCCGAGATCCAGGCAGTCTGGCAAAAAGGCCTCTTCTTCCTCGCTGGCCTCATCCTCATCGTTCGTCCCGCCTCAGTCTTCCTCGCCAATATCGGGTCGAAAACAACAACCTTTAAAGAGCAGCTCTTCCTCTCCCTCCTAGCGCCCCGCGGGATCGTAGCTGCCGCCGTCACCGCCGTCTTCGCCCTTGAGCTACAACACTTCGCCGAAATAAATCCCGGGAATGAAAAGCTCGCCCTCCTCGCCCAAGAGGCCACCGAACTGGTCCCCCTCGTCTTCATCGTTATCCTCGGGACCGTGGCCTTCTATGGCCTCCTCGCCGCGCCACTTTCCCGCAGGCTAGGGCTCGCGCACCGGAATCCAGATGGCATTCTTTTCGCCGGTTGTGATCCCTGGACGCGCGTCGTCGCGAAGGGACTTCATGATGAAGGCCACATGGTCACCCTCCTCGACACCCGTTATCAAAAAGTCGCCGCCGCGCGCCTCGAAGGCCTCAAGGCAGTGCGCGCCAATATCCTCTCAGAATATGCCGAGGAAGAACTCGACTTCGGCGGACTCGGCCATCTCGTCGCCGCCACTCCGAATGACGAGGTCAACTCGCTCGCCAGTCGCGAGTTCCAGCACCGCTTCGGAAAAGCCAATGTCTGGCAGATCACCCCCGCCGATAGCTCGGATCACCACACCCGCGCCGTCGCCTCCCACATGAGAGGGCGCTACTGCTTCCTAGGCGGACCGACCTTCCGCGACATCGAATCCTTCGTCCGCCAAGGAGCCGAGATGAAAATGACCCTCCTCACCGAGGTCTTCACCCTCGTGGATTTCCGACGCACCCACGAGCGCGTCATGATCCTCTTCCAGCACGATGACGAAAAAGGCCTGCGACCCGTCGTCTCAGATGCGGCCGAGATCGAGGGCCCCACCAAGATCTACTCGCTCGTGATGGAGAAGGACGAGGCATGAGCCATTCCTACCAAGGTCTCGAGGCCGAGTGGCACGACCTCTTCTGGGCGGCTGAGGATGCTCCCACTGAGCTTCCTCTCCTCGAGAAATTTCTCCAGCAGGTCGAGGGACCCTCGCTCTACCTCGGCAGCGGTTCGGGCCGCCTTCTGGGTCCTCTGGTTGAAAATGGCCACCCTGTCACCGGGCTCGAATCCTCGCCCGAGATGATCGCTCTTTCCCGCGCCCGCTGGCCTGAAGCCCCCGTAAAAGAAGGCCGGTGGGAGGACGAAAAATCGAAACCAGCCGCCGTCCTCATCCCCGGCTTCACCTTTCAGCTCTTCGAAAATCCGCGCCGTGAGCTCAGGCACATCGCCGAAGCAGTGGGGCAGGGGGGCCAAGCCTACCTCAGCCTCTTCTTCCCCTGGGCCGAACTCAGCGGAGACCTCCCCGCCGCAAAGTGGTATCCCGATCGCGAACTCGACCTCCCCGGCGGAAATAAGGCCGAGATGCGCACCAAGCACGTCATTCTTGAAAAAAAGAGCCTCCTCAAGCGCGAGCACGAATACACCCTCCGCTCCGCAAACGGTAACATCATCCGCCAAGAGACGAGCAAGCAGACCGTGCGCTTTTTCGTCGATGCTGAGCTCGGCCGTCTCCTAAAGCAAACCGGCTGGAAGGTGACGAATGAAATCTACGACTTCGGCGAGCACGATGGCGAGACCGTCTACGTCACCACTCTCTATCTGCGCCAAAGCTGAAGCTCTCCCCGGCCCGATCGACCAATAGACAGCGCGAAACTTTCGCGAATAACCGCAAAAAAAAAGACCGCCGGAATAAATTCCGGCGGTCTCAAAAAAGATCATCCTTACCTGATCCCGCACTCGCGGGGGATAAGGTGATCGCTGTTCACCCTTACATGAAAACTCACAATAAATTCGCGGTTTCAAAGAGATAGACCCCTCGCATCGGTAAACGTTCAAACAAAGTTCACTTTTTTCCGTTTTTTTTCCAAATCGTTGAATTGTCAGCGCTCAAGCCTCCAGATACCCTTGTTCCGTGCCCCCTCGAGACGACCGAATTAAGGAAACGACCCGTCTCATCCGCGAGGCGCGCCAGCGCTGGAAGGCCCACGAAAACGCCTCCTGCCGCAAGGTCCGCGACCAAGCTCTTGCCCTTTACAAAAATCTTACCTCTTCCGAGCAGAAAGAGATTCCCGAGACTCACCGCGTCTGGCTCCGCTACCGCAGCGAAAAGTATTTCGGCCCCCAACGCACCAGCCCCGGTGCTGGAAAAGCGAAACCCGCGCCCGCCCAGATCAAGAAAAAGGCGCACGCTCCCCTCCACTCCATCGTCAGCCGCCGCCTTCCCACCCCCGTAGGTCCCTTAATCATCCTCGCCTCGAAAAAAGGCCTCTCAGGCATCTTTTTCAATCATCGCATCGAGCGCAGCACTCTTCCAAGAGAGGATCCCAAAAACCCCATCCTCCGCCGCGCCGCTGAGCAGCTCGAAGACTACTTCGCAAAAAAACGGCTCACCTTCGACCTCCCACTCGACCTGAAAGGCAGCGCCTTCCAGCGGAGCGTCTGGCGCGCCCTCTCGCAAATCCCCTTCGGCGAAACTATCTCATACGGGGAACTGGCCGAGCGCCTCGGTAATCCCAACGCCGTCCGGGCCGTCGGCACCGCTAATGGCGCGAACCCCGTCTCCATCGTCGTTCCCTGCCACCGTGTCATCGGAAAAGACGGCTCGCTGACCGGCTACGGGGGCGGTCTCGATCTCAAGCTGAAGCTCCTCCAACACGAGGGAATCCTCCTCTGAAAAAGTCGTTTCTTCCCTCTTGGGAGCACCATTTAAGGAAATTTAACTAAATAGTTCCCGGTTAAAAGAAGCGACTTCAAATGTAAATACACATATAACTTGCTATCCGAAAGGTCATTTCTCGGAAAAAGTTAATTTTAATCCGAAAAAAAGTTCCTCTTTTTCACTTTTCGGCATTGTCATGAGATCACAATGTGTTTACATAGTTTCTATTATGAAAGCGCAACCTCCTGTCCGGCAACGTCGTGGATTCGCCCTCATCGCGACGATTTCCGTCCTTCTTCTTTTGACGCTCATCGCCGTCGCATTTCTCTCCCTATCCGCCGTCAGCGTTCGGACCGCACGAATCGACTTCGCTGAAGAAGAAGCTCGCTCAAATGCCCGGCTCGCTCTCATGATCGCCCTCGGCGAACTTCAGCGTGAGATGGGCCCTGACCAGCGCGTAAGTGCCGCCGGATCGATCCTCGATACCACCCCCGATTCACCTGATGTCACGAAGTCAGATGTCGCCCAGCAGCACTGGGTAGGAGTCTGGTCCACGAACTGGGCCGAAACGAGCGGCGGAGTAACGCAAGGGTCCAGCGCCCCAGAAGACCGCACCCCTTGGCTTCGTAATGACAGCGCGGGCGGACTCATCGACCGTCGCTTCTCCCGCACCTGGGATCGGGAAGACTCCGTGCAGAGCTGGCTCGTTAGCGGAAATGAAGGTGGCCGCATCCGCGTTCGTAAAGCCGGCCGGGAATTCTTCGAGCCCAAGAACGGTGAGAAAGACTTTAAGGATGACATGATCACCCTCGCGGGGCCCGGCTCCGTCGTCCGAGACGAGGACACCGTCATCGTGAAAGCCGTCTCGCTCCAGCGCGAAGTCCGCGGGCCCACCGGAGTTGTCTCGGATAAGCCAATGGGGCGCTACGGATACTGGGTCACTAGTAATAACGCGAAAGCAAACCTCGGAGTGGTAAATAAGCACACCGATAAGGTCCCGTCCCCCTCTGCCCAGATCGGATACGAGGGAATCTTTAACTCGCAGAGCGTCGAGTCCAGCGCGATCACCGGAATCGGAAAAATCTCTCCGCTCGATGCGCAACGCATCGTCTCACCCGCCACCTTAAGGCTCGCCACTAATGCGGATGAGAATGAAATGAAAGAGATCTTCCACGATGTCACAACCCAGTCCCGCTCGCTCCTCGTCAATGCCCGAGACGGTGGACTCCAGAAGGACTTATCTGTCTTCATTGCCGATGGTATTAACTCCGCCCAAGGAATTCCCGATCTCGACCCCCAACGTTTAGAATATCTCGGTCTCGAGTCAGACGATAACCTCGTCGGTCCCGCAAATGATCGGGTAGCCTCCCTTACCGGAGTGAGTAATCCGCGCTTCGAGGAAAGCTCACCTAAGTTCGGCATCATCGAATCCTGGCTTGAAACCGGCCGTCGCCAGAATTTCACGCTGACCCAGGACAAGGTGGATCTTTCGTCAAAGCAAGAACTCCTTCCTCAGCTTACCGAGTATGAAAAGGATCCGAAGTGGGATGTTTACGACCGACTCCTCTCAAAGCCTTCGGCGGGTAAGAATCAAGCACCAGCTCATACTAACCTGAGCAGCATTTCGATGAAGCCCGTCGTCGTTGAGGCTTCTATCTATTACAACCTCGCCAAGCGCCAAGCGGGCCAATTCAACGGTCAAAGACGCTGGATCGACTACGTCTGCCTCTATCCCCGTGTCGCTCTCTGGAATCCCTACAACGTCGCGATGACCCTTCCCCCGATGATCTGCCAGATGTTCGTTAATGGAAACAAAGAGGTCATGGTCACCTATGCCGATGGTCGCAACGAGCGCCTCTATCTCGGATTCGGCGCCGGTAACCCAGGGGGTAACGGAAACAATTTCTTCCTTCTCGCCGAGAACGGAAAGTCACCGGACTCCGATCACATCACGATCCCACCGGGCGAAACCTTCGTCTACACCGTCGATATCAAGCGCTCGAAGCGGACTGGAGCGAACCTCATCCGTGACTACAGTAAGACGGACTACATGAACAATTTGCTAACGCCTTATGATAATGATATCACTCCGGATAATTATCTCCTCGTGGACAAAGTCGTCGGGGGCGGACCGAGGAAAACGGCTCTCGACAGATTTTACGGAGTTAACACCGACTGGTCGTCAGTAATTCGTGAGAACGATCAGGATCGTCCCAAAATCCAGCCAAATCAGGTCAATGTCGCTGAGCCAGTCACCTTCCGGGAAGACCCTGGCCCAGGTAACCGCGGTGGTGGAGATAACTACCAGTTTGCTTTGTTCGATGCCACCGGCTTCACAAGGGCCAACCACGGCTGGAAACACGGCAACCCCGGCACCCACCATCCGCAAGACAGCTCGATGGATGAGATGCCCATGGTCACGATGGGGAACATTTCCCTTCAAGCCGGAGGAAGCGATGAGCTTCCCCTCAAATGGAGCTCAGGATCCCACCCCGTTCTCCTCATGCCCAAAAAAGGTGCTCCACTGAAAAGGGACGGGACCGATGCCAATCCCAGCGAACGCACCCGCGATGGTTTCCGCCTCCGCTGGTATGACGAGCACGCCTCTAACCTCAGTAATTCCCAGCAGCTGGGACCCCAAACTGAGCAGCTATTCCAGACTGCAGGCATCGGTAATTGGAATGTCCGCTCCACTTACAACCTGAGAAATCCCTTCGATAATGTCACCGAGAAGCCGCCTTATTTCTTTGGTAACTACACTAGAGACCAGCTTGACTTCGAGGTGGGTTGGGAAGCCATGAGACCCAATCTTTCCCAGTCTGGCTTCCAGACCGGATTCCCCTTTGGCCCTCCGGATAGTGAGTTTAATAAAGGACCCGTCATCCTTTTTGAGCTGCCCACCGAGAAGATTGCCGTTCCTAATCTCGCTTACCTTCGCAACCTTCAGTTGTCAGAATATCCGTGGCATCCGACTTACCCCATCGGTAACTCGCTCGCCGACCCGCGTTGTGCACCGGAGAACACCGCTCCCGATCTCTCAGCGCTGCCTAGCCAGTCGACCGGGGGATGGAATTCCCGCACCATGGGCGATGACAACGGCCGGGATGGTAAGGACTACTGGTCCGCGCTGAATGCGGAGCTCATCGGCTTCACCCCTTATGACAACACGGTCGTCTACGATCTCAGTTATGAGGTGAACTACAACCTCTGGGACACCTACATGCTCTCGGTAGGAAGTGCGAACAGTGCGGACCGCGCGAAGCGCATTGCCAACTTTGCACAGAACCCCTCAGAGAAACCTCTGCCCAACGGCCGCATGGGCATCTTCAATCGAACCGATCTCGACACCGATCTTGAGGAGGATCTGAACGACTTCTTCCGCGCCGCTGCTCGTTTAAGTCTCGAGGGAGGATTCGATGTGAACTCAACGAGCATCGAATCTTGGAAGGCCGTTCTTGCTTCCAGCAAAGGAACCATCTTGAAAGACAGTCAGGATGCCGTCTTTCCACGCTTCCTCAACCCGCTTGGTGACACCGTCGGCAATGTGGGAATCACCGAAGATTCGCTCAGCGGTAACCGTGAGCTGACTGACGGTGATATCGAAGTTCTAGCGCAAGAGATCGTCGCTCAGGTCAAAAAGCGGGCTCCCTTCTTTGGACTTGCGGACTTTGTGAACCGCCGCCTTACCCCTGACATCGACCTCGCTCGCGCAGGGACAATTGAAGCTGCACTGCAAGAATCCGGCATCAATAGCGAGATGGATAAGGATATCCTTGCTGTCACCGACCGGGGAACCGAACTGAAGGATTTTGGCTTTAAAAAGATGACCGACGCCACCCGCCTCGATCACCGTCTCAAGCCGACCTCCCAAGCCTGGGGACTCTCCGGCTATCTCACCCAGGGCGATGTCCTCGGCGTGATCGGATCTAGCCTAGCCCCACGCTCGGATACCTTCACCATCCGCACTTATGGTGAGTCACGTGATATCGGAGGCAAGGTGCTCGCCCGGGCATGGCTCGAAGCGACAGTGCAGCGGACCCCTCAGCCGGTCGTAGCCGACGAATACGGTATCAACCCTCTGCCTGTCACTGGTGATGAGGTCGACTTCGGCCGCCGCTTTGAAATCGTAGGAGTCCGTTGGCTTTCCCCGAAAGAGGTGTAACTTAGTGAAGTGCCCGAGTCTGAGACTTTTTGATTGAGTTTGAGTTTGGGCGACGAGAAGATATTCCACTTATGATGAAGCACCTCCTGATTCTCCTTCCGATCCTCCTCGCTCCAATTTGCCAAGCGCAACAAGGAGGCAAAGAGCGGGGCTACTTTCGAGTCGTTTGCCTCGGGGACCCTCCCGCTTTTGAGACCCGTGAGGTCAACGGAGTGATGGTCCAGCAGGAATATGCTGAAGGTTCTGTCCCTCCTCGCGAGGTGACCTTTTCGGGGGCGTCGGTAAAGGTCGAGGAAGGAGAAACTACCCAACTTCACCTGCGGAGGATGACCAAATATGTCGAGGTGATCGACCGTAATTTACGCGTCGAGGCCAAGGTTGATGGCAAGCTTTGGGCCAAGCTTCCCGCGCCCAAGTCTCCCATCACCGTTGCGATGTTTCGCGATCGTTCAGAGAAAAAGCTTTCTTGGAACAAGGTCAAATATCGCACCTTTAAGGATGATCTCGCCAGCTTCCCAGTCGGAAAAGCGCGCCTTATCAATATGACCCGCGTGCCAATCGCCTTTAAAATTGGAGATGCCGGAAAGGCCTTTGAGATTAGCCCAGGCAACGTCAAATTAGTCGGCTCTGGTGATGGATTTTCTGTTGGAAACAACATGGTCGTGATCGCTACGAAGCAAAAAGGGAAGTGGAGAGAAATTTTCCGTAATCGGCTTAAGCTTTTTCCCAACCACCGCCTCAGTGTCTACTTCTACGAATCAGATCGGCAAGACCGAAAGGGCGACATCAAGGCCAAAGTCCAGTTCCTCGAGCTGACCGAAAATCCTGCTGAGTCGCTTGCCAAGAAGTAGCCTCGCAAAATTTTTTCTCTAGGATAACGGCGGCCTTACCGGTCGCCGTTTTTTTTGTGCCTCTTATGGCACGAATTTCCCTCGACGGCTCATCCTCAATGAGCAAGATTATATCATCAAACCCACATTTATGAAATCGTTACTCCCCCTAACTTGTCTCGCCTTTTTCCTAACCCCACTCGCGAGCGCGGACTGCCCAGAACATCAACTCGCCGACGCGCGCACCAAAGCGAAGGCTGAGAACAAAGATGTCCTCATGGTCTTTCTCGGAGACGAGAAAGATGGCCTTAGCAAAAAGGTCAAAAAAGAGACGCTTCAAAACGAGGCTTTCAAGACCGAAGCCGCCAATCATTTCGTGACTCACATCATGGAATTTCCTCAATCAGCTAAGGCCACCGATAAAAGCCTTTTGACGATTAAAGAAACCTACCAGATCCGCCGCCTGCCTGTGATTATCCAGACAGATTTCCTCGGACGACCCTACGGCTTCGCCAATCTCATAAGTCAAGATTCCACCAAAGTAATGGAAGGCTTGAAAGCGAATCTCGAGATTAGAAAGAAGCGTGACGCCGCCTTTGCCAAAGCTGAAAAAGCAGAAGGAGTTGAAAAAGCGAAAGCGATCGTCGAGGGACTCGAGCCCCTGCCCCAATTCGTCATTCGCGATTTCTACACTGCGGAACTCGCGGCCATCGCTCAGGCAGACCCGGAGGGAGAAACTGAGCTGGTCGCCCGTATCGAGAAAGCCGAGAAGCTCGACCAAGAGCAGAAGCGCTACCAGCAGCTCTTCAAAGCTGAGAAGTTTCAGAAAATTGTCGAACTCAGTCAGAAAGAATCCTCCGAGACAGAGGGCGAAGATGCCCAACGAATCTCAATGTATGGCATTCAGGCTCTCGCCAGCCTGAATAAATATGACGAAGCAAAAAGCGCTATCGATGCGATGGCCAAGCTCAGTCCCGAGACAACCTTCGGTAAATCAGCGGATCGCTACAAAGGAGTCGTCGAACGTATCAAGAAGCGCAACGAGCGCAAGTCCGCCTCGCCAGCTGAGGAAGCTCCTAAAAAAGAAGCCGCGCCTGAAGAAGCGCCCTTGAAGAAGGCCCCTGAAGAAAAGGCCCCGGAGGAAGCTCCTAAAAAAGAAGCCGCGCCTGAAGAAGC
>Ga0114957_1001514_pt1 | contig 24980 bp, 27 predicted proteins | sample BantaG_FD_87175 | JGI IMG/M metagenome (GOLD analysis project Ga0114957, IMG submission 87175) | Marine algal microbial communities from Bantry Bay, Ireland - BantryBay_4 metaG | ecosystem: Host-associated > Algae > Red algae > Unclassified | place: Bantry Bay, Ireland | collected 2014-11-21
TCAAAGGCGATAGCTTACGAAAACGTTCTTAAGCTCCTTTTTTTTATCTTTATTATCCCATTCTTCTCAGGGGGGTCAACTTCCGTCAACTGGGGGGTCAATGCTAGGTCAATAGACACTAAAGAGTTGATACCAATCAAAGCCATACGTAGCGAGATAGTAAAAATAAATGGGAGTTATTTTCTATTCAACCTTATAAGAATTATGGCTTAAGTGAAGCAATAATCCTGTCTAATTAGAATAGACCTTTAACACAAGACTAGCTTATACGGTAGTATTCTCAAGTTTAGCCTTAGCTTTATCAACACCTTTCTGAAAAGTGTCTATTTTGGATTCCGCTGTGTCTTTGACTTCTGCTACAGCGTTATTTAATTTTGAATTTCCAGTTTCGACTATTTGACCAAACGCTTGCTTGCCATCTTCAAGCAATTGTTGCGCATTATCTGTTGCTGCTGTCTTGATAGCTTCACCTTTAGATAAGGCAATATCTACTAGCTTCTGACCTTTCTCGCTTTTTAGAAATAAAACTGTTGATGCACCTGCCACAATTCCTGTGAGTAACATAAGTGTATTTGCATTTTTGTTTTTCATAATGTGTTTATTTTTATTAGTTACTGATTAAATAGATTTTTGTTTGAATTTTAGTGAGATAGTATTTTGCTCTTATCTACTATTGTTTGTAGTTTTCTCCGGGCATAATTAATTCTACTTTTTACCGTGCCCATTGGGATGTTGTGCACTTTGGCTATCTCTTCATAAGAATATCCATTTAAATACAGTTTGAAAACTTGTTTACTTGCTTTGCTGAGTTTATCAATACATTGGTTTAGATATACTATAGAATCATTTTTGTAGATTTCTTCACTCGCTATTATATTGGGACTAACCGCGAAGAGCATTTCCTCTACTGGAGTGGACACGATGCTCATTCTTTTACGTTTTCTATATTTAGTGATAAACGTGTTTTTAAGAATGGTAAATGACCAATTTTTAAAACTAGAACAATTTTCTTCTGTGTAAGTATGAAAATTTTTATAGGCTTTTATGACTGTTTCTTGAACAAGGTCTTGGGCATCTTGAGTATTTCTAGTAAGCTTAATGGCGAATGACATTAAAGCTGTCTTATGATCTCTGTAGCAGTCTTCGAATTGTATTTGTTTCATTATGTTAAAGGCTTTTTGTACTTATTATAACGATACAACATCACATAATGTTCATAATATTCACATTTTTAGTTAAAATTAAATATTTATAATACGTATTATACTAATAATCAGATATTTAAGATATATTAAAATGATAAGATTATTCACAATCTGAATAATTATTGATGATTCACTGTTTTTCTTAATCCTTTTGAATAGTGGAAATGGCTTTTATGATAGCTTCGTTGTATCTAAGTTGGTGTTCCATGACCATAATAAAATTATCTATATCCGACATTATCCTTTCCATGCCTGGTGACAACTGCTTAATTTGGGTTTTTCTAATTTCATAAAATGTTTTAAATCCTATAAGGATTTTACGAACCTGGATACTTTTTTCAGTAAAAGATTTGATGCTTATATTAGAAAGATCAATGTCTGCTACTTTGTTATTATCAGATTCTACAGTAGAAAACCCCTTTAATGGCGTATCCTCCTGAATCTTTTGATCTAAAAAAGCCCTGAGATCTATATCGAAATATTTTGCTAATTCTAAGATTATTCTCAACCTAGGCTCGACATTTTTAGCTTCATACGCTGCTATGTTAGATCTCTTAATTTCTAGCGCAAAGGCTAATTGCTCTTGATTCATACCTTTTTGCTTTCTTAGGTATCTTATATTATGGGATAGAACACTTAGTCTCTCTTTCATTTTCGTCTATTTAATTGCCAATATCTGTCTATTAAATTAACATTTATAACTATATAGGCTTAATTTTGTCTTGTAAAATAACATTTTGTAATTTCAATGGATGCTTTTAAAGAAAAAAAGTAATATTCCTAAAGCCACCTATTTCGGTTTAAATCTGAAATTTCTGCGCAGATTAAATGGTATGACCCAATCTGAGTTAGCCAAAGTACTAGGGGCTAGCCGAAGTAATATAGCGTCCTATGAGTCTGGTATCGTAGAACCTAAAGCGGAAGTTTTTATCCTTGCTTGTAGTTATTTCAAAACTGCACCTAGAATAATGCTTGAAACTATTTTATCTAAAAGCCCAGTAGTTGAAATTGATAAAGACTCTAACACGAGTATAACTGTTGACAAATTCTTGTTAAATGAATTTGATCAATTTGTAGTTCAGACAAATAACTACACAAAAATTTTGGACGGATATATCGCTTATAATACTTTTTATTCTAAGGATTCGTCAGCTAGCAGTGCATCCAGTAAAGATATGAGACAGATACTTGATGATCTAATATCCTTATCAGAGAGTCTCATCAAATTGAATTGGGAATTAATCAATTCATTTGTATCGTCTGACAATGAAGAAGAATGAGGAATGACTAAATCTTTTTCGTACTGGAATATTATATATGGTGAATATTAAATCATACTTCTAATATAATAATCTGATACTGTCAGGCTAATTTTCAACCACATTTAAGAAACCACTTATTGAGACTCTGAAGAATAAATTTCTTCTCTTAGATCGACTAAGTTATTGAGTTCTTCTTGTATCAATACTTTCTGCGACATTAGTTTTGTCACATAGTTAGCGGGCATTTCTACATCTGATAATACCTTAGTATAATCATTTATGAGACTTGTCGCTCCTCTTTCTATTTCAGTTACAATCGCTTTAAACTCGTTTTCTGCATTCACATTATTAATTTTTATATCAATAAACATTCGATGCAAGCTTCCTAAGAAAGTAGTTTTCACTGAGGGGTCGCCACCTATCTGTGTGCTCAGATGTTCTAATTCTTTATGCATTTCATGCCGTTCTCTGGCATATTTTTGTAGCCAATTATTTACAATTACGTTTGATGACGCCAACTTTATTTCTAGATATCCTTTTTCGGCATCTTGTAATCTATATATAAGATCTTGTAGGGCTTGTCTTATTTTATTTTTATTCATGTTTGATTTTTTATTCATCTAACAATTAATTCTTGTCTATTCGAGTATAGAAGAACTTTTCTGTTATGGGCTAATAATCGTTCTAATTGGATAAGGTATATTTATATTTTCGGCATCAAATGTTTCTTTGAGAAGCATGATTGCTTCACTTTTAGCCTCTAGTAATGTTAAGTTTTTTGTGGCATCAACCCAGAATCGCATTTGAAAATTAATTGAACTATCGCCGAATTCGAGGTATTGGAATTCAATATTTTTGTCTCCTTGAGGAAATGAATCCTGTATAGTCCTGATTGCCATTTGTTTTACTTTTCTTAAATCTGATTCATAACCCACACCACATTCAATGGTTGTGCGAATACGTTCTGTTAAACCAAAATTTTTAAATGGGTTCTCTACGACCAATTTATTCGGAATAACCACTAGATTATTATCGGATTCTCTAACAACAATATAGCGCAATGTTATTTCTTCTACAGATCCCCTGTAACCATTAGTCTCAATGTGATCACCAATGTTCATTATGTCTCTGATTGATAAGAAAATGCCTGAGAATGTATTTGATATTGTTCCTTGCAAAGCTAAACCAATAGCTAAACCTGCGACACCAGCACCAGCAAGAATTGAAGTCAGAGCTTTATCTAAATTGAGTATGCTAAGTGCGAGAAAGATTCCTATAGCAATTACGATAATCGACACAAAATTGGCAATCAATCCTCTAATTGATTGCTGTCGTATTTTATTACGCAAGAATTTGTAAACCCAATTGTGAAGTCTTTGGGAAATGAAATAAGCTACACCAAATAACACTAAAGCCAAGATTATATTTGGCATATTAGTAATTATTAAATCTAACCAGTTGGAGAGTTTGTCTGTTAAATTGCTAATGGAGCTGTTTATCTGCTCTTCCATAAAAACTTTACTCGTTTACTAAAAAATATAAATAAACAATCCATGACTTCGCATGGATTGTTTTCATTGGTTTCTTTACTATAAGTTGAAAAAGTCTTTGAGTTCTTCTTGAGTTTTGCCTAATTTCTTTTGCAATCTTCCCAATAGTTCATCTTCCTTACCTTCTTCGTAGGCTAAATCATCATCAGTTAGTTCAGCATATTCTTGCTTAAGTTTACCTTTAACTAAATTCCAGTTACCTTTAATTTTATTTTTAAATTCGCTCATAATGTATTTTTAAAAGTTAATAATTTATATTGATTGTGTTATACTTTTCTGACTACTTTAGCAATAAGTGATATGACTAAAAGCGCCAAGAATATATAGAATATAATTTGTGCAATACCAGAGGCCGCTCCGGCAACTCCTGAGAATCCTAAAGCTCCAGCAATAAGTGCAATGATGAGTAAGGCTATTATACTTCGTAACATAATTTGAAAGTTTGTTTGTTAAAAAAAAATTTTGTCTTATTTAAAAATTTAGAACAGGTAGTTTAGATGATAAAGTAAACTGATTTGAATTTGGCTTATAAATTCTTTCTAAAAAAGATCTTTCATAATTTGCGAATGCAATCCACTGGGGCTTTTCATGTTCAATAATTTTATCAAGAGAATCATCTTCTAATGAAATTGTGTTGACAGTCCCAGTAAAGTCTTTAAAATCTCTACTCATTGAATCCATAATTTCCTTTGTAGAGATTGCATTTTCGTCTTCATGAAATACATAAACTATACGTAGTCCTAAATTTTCTTTTATTGTTAGCAAGTTACTGTAATCTAATTTTGGGGTATTGCGAATAACAACGATCATTGTTTCTGGTTTAACATAATCGCAATTCTGCGGTATCGTTAATGTTGGAAGTGTAGATTGTTTAGATAAATCAGTTTCTACTGTTCCGAATAATTGATTAAAAAATGAATCTTCGCTTTCTTGACCAATTGTCCATAATAATAAATCTGAAGTTGTTTTTTTATCATACATCTGTTGGACCACATTATCGTTAGACACTGTGTATGATATGTCATTATATTCATCCATTGGAGATGCGACAATATTGCGAACTTTTCTGACAACGTCTGTTTTAACTTCTTTGATTGAACTGCCCACGGATTTAGGCATTCCTGTTCCTAAAATTGCATCAGGCGATAATGATGATTGAACACTCTCAAAATTATTGACAAAATCTAAATTTAATTTAAAGTCTTTAGCAAGACGAGCATTGTAATGTAAGAATTGATCAATGTGATTTGAATTATTTTGTATGATGGATACTATTTTATTTTTCATGACGATTTTTTATATCATTGTATTACAATTATCATACATTAGATAAATCTGGATGTTCGAATTTTGGATAAAAGTTTTACTATTTGATGTCGAATACGTGAGGTAGCAATTAACGGTATTAGTTAATCTTAACGAATAATCTTAAGTCACTTTTGCCTCGAAACTGTAATGATTTAGGACTGAAGAATTAAAATTGCTGATCTCTATTTCAGAAGAAATGCTTTGTAGTAAAGAAGGCCGTTCGACGACTGCGAGCCTTAAAATAAAAGAAAGAATTATTTGTATATGGGAAGATGTTGTTTCTCTTAAATTATATCAGATTTCACAGCTAGTGTAGAAATAAAATTTGTTAGTATTTTAAATAAACATACTTTTCTTGAGATGAAAGGTTATGCCTATTTAAAATACTATTTTGTAAAACCTTTATCTTTAGTTTAGAACTATTTTATACGCACAAAAGAAACCAGTATTGATTAGTTTTTAGTGCTATTCGTTTATTCCAGATCATTTAGAGTAGACTGAACTGTAATCGTGTATAAAATCCGACACGTGATTAGACGAACTCTGAATGATAGTTCATCCTTGTTTTAGATTATCCTCCATTGGAGTGTCACTAGGACTTTCTTTCTCAGCCTCTGGATTCGTTTTCAAATTATCTGGGTATTTATCGAATGCTTGATCCTCTTGCTGAACATTTTCTTCTATTGGAGTTTCACTTGGCATTTCTTTGTCCGCTTCAGGATGTGTTTTTAGGTTTTCTGCCATCGACTTTACTTGATCTACAGCATCTTTAACTTCAGGAATGATTTTTTTAATATTATCCATTTTATAAATTTTTGTTTTTTATTATGTAATCACTGTACTTGAAAATTTTCCCCATGTTCGAAAATGAGAAGCATCATAACTTCAATAATGGCATGTCATAAGTTTGAAGTAGAAGGACTATGCAACATACAAGCAGTTATTGTACAGTTTATGATCATAAGGTAAGACAAAAATTGTAAATATATGTTAATATCCAATTGATAAAGTTATTCAGTCAGTTCGATAGCATTAGACAACGATTCATAACGAAGGAAAGATTTATTCAGTGGTTATGAGCAGGCAAAGATGACTCTTTTCGCTGAGGAGAATGAAAAATGAATGAAGATATGCGTCCATCAAAAATTTATGTAGGGCTCTTAGCATACTGGTCATACTGATTTATGAAATCTTGCAAGTCATGTTGGTTGGATATGCTCTCTTTTGCATCGACCAAAAGTGTTTTGATTTGCTTGTCAATGCAATCATAATAATGTGGATTTATACTTTCTTGTTTTTTCAAATGATGTAAGATAGTTAGCAATTTTCTCATAACTATGACATCGTGTTTGGCATATATCCGATAGACTGAGTAGCAGTTGGATAAGATCTTACAGAATGGATTTCGTTGCTCTTGTAGTTTATATTCATCATTTTCAGTTGAGTATATCACGTAATCTCTATTTTTCATTCTCTTATTCAAGATTACTGATAGATAATCAAGTGTGGTTAATGCAGTAGCAGGATCGTTTATGCCAGGGGATAACGACCGTATGCCGACTTCAGTTATCTGATCTATGCCGCTTATGTAATGACTATTGAGTTCATTTTGAGGATAAATAACTAATTTATCTAGTAGGGCATTTGTTTCTTCTTCCACAAGCAAACGACTGATACGTATGATGGGATAATTTGACATTACGAACTGTCCCACATACACATCTATAATCATGTCTACCTTATTCTTGCTACAGATTTCTAGAATTGCACTCTCGTTGTAACCATGGAAATATCCAGCTTTGTTAGATAGAATTGTATTCCAATTATTATGATTTGATTTGGCTATTTGTTTTGCATCGGGGTGAGGATTTAAATCATCTAAAAAAGATGAGGTATTCTTATATATTTTGTAAAGTATATTATTGATTTGAATACTGCTACTGATATTTTGAATGAAATAAATAAAAAAGGCTAAACATAGCACTCCTAGCAATGTTCCTGTAATAATGGCGAAGACATTGAGAGTACTAGTCTCACCAGATGGTTTTATACTAATAAGTACAGATATGTTATATATAATGGTGCCAAGATAAAATCCAAGTACAATCTGATTTTTTTTCTCAGATATCAGTCCTGGAAGTAGTCTTGGAGAAAAGTTAGCACTCGCTTGACTTAAGGTAATCATGACCATTGAAAAACTAAAAACGGTCAATGATATAACACCACCAATCAATGTTGACAAAAGAACTCTTGCTGTATCTGCATTGTAAATAACAAAATTAGGAAGATGCTTTTCTAGCAAATTATTTGCATAAGAATTATCATTCTTTAATAAAACGATTGCTAAAATAAATAGGCAAAGTGTCACTGTGGTCGGGTAAAAAGCTATACTATTTATAATTTTTTTTACATATAGTATTTGGAACTTTTTGATTTTTGATAGCACTAGACATCGCAGTTTGTAAGCCTTTGCTGGCTTAGTTAAAAATAAATTTTACAATATAATCACATAAAATCGAACTATTCTACAAATTTTCTAGTAAGATGAAAAATACGATACATATTCGCACAGATTATAATAAGTGGATCCAATGTGTAGAAATCTATACCATTGATTTGAATATAAATATTTTAATATAGAATATAGCGCTTAATACAGTTACAAATATATGAGCTCATTAATCCTTACACCACAAACAAACAAAATGATACAAAAAGAAATATTAAATCAATTAAGAGGACACAAGGCGGATAATTCAGTCTCCATATATATACCTACTCATTTGACGGGTGACTATCAAGTCAATAGAATTAGATGGAAAAATGCTTGTAATGAAGCGCTCCAACGATTAGAAAAGGAAGGAGTCGAAAAAACATCTTTCATGAAACCTGCTCTAGACTTAATAGATGATACCGATTTTTGGGCTAATCAATCTTCTGGTTTAGCAGGATTTTATTCTGAAGATCACAATAGTTACCATCATCTAATGAATGTAAATGAGTCTCTGGTGATTGTGGACAAAACATTTCATTTATCCCCGGTTTTACAGGAAGTTATAAATGAAGATCGCATTTTCGTATTGGCACTTAGCCAAAATGATGTCCGATTTTTTGAAGCAGTTAAGTCCGGGATTTATCCCATAAAAATTGCCGATGCAGTTCCGTCTAACATGGATGAAGCACTTAATCTAGATGTCGATGGCAATAGTCTTCATTCTCATTCTGCTGGAGAGGGTATTCATTTTCATGGCAATGACTCAGGACAAGATAAACAGAATATCAGACTGAAGAATTATTTTCGCACTGTAGATGATGGTTTGATGAAGTTTATACACGACGAAAAGGTACCTTTAGTATTAGCATCTGTTGAAGAATATTATCCTACATACAAAGCTATCACCAATTATAATTATTTTTCCAATCATATGATAACCGGTAATCCCGAATCATTGAGCCCAGCTGAGATAAGAGGCCAACTTGAACCTGTCTTCACTGAAATTCATAACAACAGAGTAAAAGGTTTTGTAGATAACTACAACATGAAATCACGAGACAAACTGACTGCAGATGGAATGTCAGATCTGACTAGTGAAGGTGAAAGAAAAAATATTGAATCCATGCTGGTATGTCAAAATCATTGGGATGATATGAGTAAGGAAGAAAAGAAACAATTTGATGATTTACTATTTTCAGTTTATGATCAAGGAGGCCAGATTATAATCACCCATACTGATGATCATGAATGTGAAACATTACATGCCATTAAGAGATACTAAGGACCTAATTTGATGTGTGTAAGTATATTATTCTTACATTATTATAATTTCTAGTTCAAGATTCATTCAATTTTAAAGTACCCATTTAACTAAATAAAACAATATAATGACAAGTATCATCTCTTCCGACGAGTCTATCAGAAAAATAATTTCCTCTAGTGTGGTAAAAGCGACATCAATTGCCGCTATTCCTATCCCATTCATAGACACAGCAGGTGTCATGTTCGTTCAATACCAATTAATTGAAAGTTTAGCTCAAGCTCACGGAAAATCAATCGATAATAAACAAGTAGCCTTAATTACCACAGGCTTATCAGCAATTATGACAAAACTGATCACTGAATCGTTTCATGGAATTAGTAAGAAAACAAATATGAATAAGATCTTTGGTAAGGCTATGGTAAGTGCTGCTGTTGTCAGTTTATTCACCACAGCTATTGGAGATTCGTTTAATTTGCATTTCAAGAATGGAGGTCGTGTAGACAATTTTGGTTTGGATGCTGTGGTCAATTACGCTCAATTTCAAATTGCTTCTGATAAATTATCCATAGAGCATTTAAGTAATAGTTTAATTCAAAATGTGATAAAAAACGTATAGTAAAATTAGTTTAAATTATATTATGATTATAAATTTCATTATTGCTGGATTGTCATTTTTAATAGGTGCTAAACTGCTGCCTGGAGTCAAATTAAAAAGTGTATCACAAGCATTTTTGGTCGCTATTGTTATTGCTTTATTAGATATTACTTTAGGTACTTTGCTGAAGATTATTAGTTTAGGTATTTTAACCTTAGGTATATTTAATTGGTTGCTTAATGCAATATTAATTCAAGTGGCAGACTGGTTTTTAACAGGGTTCAATGTTAAAAATTTTTGGTGGGCTCTTGGCTTAGCAGCGATTGTAAGTTTTGTAAGTGGGGCTTTATCCTCCATTTTTCAATTTTGAAAATGTACTCAGAGTTACATGAATATAATATCGAGTCTCAATGGACATCAAGACTTAACATTGATTTAATAATTACATAACATCCATTAGGTGTTTAATATTTAGGTAGCGTAATGTCATCTCATATATAATAAATAAGTAGCTATGGAATTGTTTAAAAGTATGTTTGAGATATGGACTTAGATACAGCATTTCGTTTAATATTTTCAGTATTTGCTATATTTTCAATCATCATCTTAGTCACAAGAGTTTTTGGGCTTAGGACGTTTGCAAAGATGTCAAGTTTTGATTTCGCGTCAACCATTGCGGTAGGTTCGGTCTTAGCTTCAGTTATATTGAATAAGGATAATTCAATTCTTCAAGGATCTATAATTTTATTTTGTATTGTAGGTTTTCAAACGATATTTTCCTTATTGGTAAGAAAATCCTTATTCTTTAAACAATGCTTTACCAATAAACCTAAATTATTGATCTGGGAAGGTAAAGTACTTTATAATAACTTGAAGAAAGCGAATGTAGGTGAAGATGATTTATTAGCAAAATTACGGGAAGCAAACGTCTTTAAATTTTCTGAAGTTAAAGCCGTTGTTTTTGAAAGTACTGGTGATATATCTGTTCTACATAATAATTCTGACACATATTTTGATGAAAAAATATTGGGTGGAGTTGATCTAAGCGGTGCAGAAATTGAAACTTTTTAGATCTGATATGATTAGATAGGGATTTTCATTCATACAAGTAGCCTTATTGAAGTAACGTATATCAAGCAATTTAGTAATCTACGTTTTTAGAGATATGTCAATAATTCAGTAGTATTCAAAAACAGTTTCGAACTTAGTAGCAAAATACAGACCCAATTTTAGTCTAAGAATTTGAACTATCTTATCTCTAAATAGTATAATAGTACTACCTGTTATTGGCTCTATTCAAGCTCTCTGAATGACGTCTAGCAGCTTCTCCAGCCCACATTTTAGGGCGATCACCAAAACATTCTAATATTGCGTCTACACCTATAATTGTTCCTTTGGCTAATCTGCCAAGTAGAGCTATGGGTATGTTATGATCTTTCTCACTTTGTAGATATCCGTTGTCATCAATGGACACACCTAAATCATCATAGACAGCTTTCACCAAATCGTCTTCTAGCATATTTCTGACAAGCGGAGTATTAACAGACTCAATTTTGGGAGAGCTTAATACAGAATTTATCATAATCCCAGTTGTCATTGTTTTACCATTTAATTTTAGGCGCCAACCTGAATCTACCAGTTCAATTTCTGGGTTGTTAGCCAAGTCTATAAGTATGACGCCAGCGTTTATCAAAGCTATTAGTTGTTGAATACTTTCTACTGGAGGACCATATGAATATCGTTTTGTAGATTCATCTAGTGAAATAATCTCTGCGAATACTCTATCCTTACAGTTGTTAAAAGACAGACATTTATAAATAGAAGGTTGGCAATATCGCCATACTTGACCGATACAGTAATCTAAGCTAACTGCTTTACGTCCTGTAGCCATATCGACAAAATGTAGCATCAATTTGCTAACATCTGCTTCATCACTCAACAATGTTGGATGCTTCTCATTGTTATTATTTAAACACTTTACAATAATTTTTTCAATGTCAAGAATTGAATATTTTTCTTTACCATAAAAATCGTCAAGTGATAAATAAATTTCAGCTGCAATAGGTGCAAAGGCACTGATTAAAAAGTCATGGCTTTCAGCATTTTGTTGTATTGCTGGGTCGACGATTGTTGATTCAAATTCTAATAGCTGTTTCTCTGAAGGTTTAAACCAATTATCTATTTTGGCATTAATTGGTTTTGGTACAGGTGGAAGGCCATCCAAAGAAAAGGGAAGAAGCCTTAATTCGTTGTCATTATTGGGTTTATATAAACACGCTCTAGTGAAATCATCTTCTATAATAAAGCTACCGTAAGCATTGGCAATAGCCCGAGCTACATCTATCATCGCCAAACCAAATCCACGAATACCAATCTTACTGGTATGAGTGAAATTCCTATCATTAATGATAGAGTCGATTGGATATGGTGAGGTGAAGAGTGTTAAGTTGTTCTTATTTGCTGAATAATTTTGCCATTCCAAGAGTTGATCTGTTAATTGAGTTGGCTGGTGACCAATAGTCAATAATATTTCATCAATATCAGGGTAGGTTTTCACCTTAGTAGTTAATGTGATTTTATTATTTCTTGCCACTGATAGTTCTATAACTTCTTCAGAGAATATGGAGATAATCTTTTCATCTATCAGAGGTATAACTAGTGATTGAAATCTTTGTGATAAATAAGACCCTATTTTACGTCGTGGGGGATAATGATCTATTTGTTCATCAGAAATGATATCATAATTAAGTTTTGCCCATGTGTGATATGATGGAAATGATGGTATTGTAAATGTAGAAGTCACTATTGTTTCTCGCTTATCGAGAAGTAGTATTCTTTCGGAAATATTAATCCAATTACTTTGAATTTGGTTAGTGTCATAGACAGACCCATTACCTAACTGCTTTGTTTTTTCAAAGAGTAAAAGCTTAACATGATTGAGCGTATTGTGTTGATTCAGTTTTTGAATAAGGTTTTGTAATGCCCGTCCTCCCCTTGGTCCCATACCAACAATTGCCAAAACTCGATTATTTGTCATATATCTTCTACTTTACCAAGCTGTCTTTGTTCGATTGCTTGATGATGTCTTATAATAAAAAGCACTCAGTTGAAGCTGTAAACATACTTATATTAAATAATTAAGATATCTATTAATGAGCTCGTTATTGCTTATTGAATATACTCTCATAGTGTTATCATATAATGAGAAATAGAGTTTGTCTAAACATGCACCATTAATCGATAGGTAATATCATATGCACAGCATGTCATACTTATTCTTTGTCTTCAGATAGAAGATAACTATTTCGATTAAAAGTAGCAATTTAATAGCATGATGTTTGTCATAATTAATCTGAAGCCTCAAATGCAGAAACGGAGAATTAGTATAGTGAAAACCTAATGTGGCGACGAATAGAAATTTGAAGTGGCGGATTAAATTGTATATTCAAATAAAATCAAATGGCAAAAAACTTAATTTTGATTACTTATGATTTCCGACAGTAAGAAACTTAAGAAAACCCTTACTTTAGAATTCTCTTAATATTTAGTCCATATGCAACCATCTGTAAAGCAAAAATCTATATTTATAATATATAGTCTGTTTATTTCAATACTGATTGCATCATGCTCCAGTTCTAAAAATGAGTTCTCCAAAAAGGATGTAAAGCGATCGCAAAAATTATTAGGATTAGATTTTGACAAGAAATATATCGACACCCTTTACCCATACCTTCAGCGGAACAAAAATGGATTTGATTCGCTGAGAAGTTATACCCTGGAAAATGACGTAGTGCCTGCAATTCGGTTTGATCCATTACCAATAAATTTCATCGCAAAAGAGCAAGTTGGATTCCCTGACTGGGAAATCCCAATTGGTGTTGAACTGCCTGAAAAGGAGGCGGATCTTGCTTTTTATCCTATACCACAGCTCGCATCATTAATTAAAAATAAAAAAATTAGCTGCCTTGAATTGGTTGAATTTTTTATAGCACGATTAAAAAAATACAATCCTATTTTACAATGCTCCATAACCATAACTGAAGAAATGGCATTAGAACAGGCTAAAATTTTAGATATAGAGCTTGCTGCAGGTAGCTATCGTGGTATTCTACATGGCATACCTTATGGGGTGAAGGATATAATAGCTGTGGAAGGCTATAAAACGACATGGGGCGCAGAACCGTATAGAAATCAGCAAATTGATGTAACAGCTACTGTGGTTCGGAAACTACAAGATGCCGGAGGCGTATTGATCTCTAAATTAGTCTCTGGTTCACTGGCTCGTGGTGATGTTTGGTTTGATGGAAAAACAAAAAATCCATGGGACATTACCCAAGGAGCTTCAGGATCATCTGCAGGTTCTGGATCTGCAACTTCAGCTGGATTGGTTCCATTTGCATTGGGTACGGAAACACTAGGTTCGATCATATCTCCAAGTACCAGAACCGGAATTACGGGATTACGCCCCACATATGGCAGAGTAAGTCGACACGGGGTAATGAGTTTAAGTTGGTCTATGGACAAGGTTGGACCCATGGCCAGAAGTGCCGAAGATTGTGCTATTGTATACAGCATTATCAGTGGGAAAGACTCTAAAGACTTGATGACCACAGATTATCCAGATGGATTAGAATTAAACAAAAATTACAAGACACTTAAAATAGCTTATCTCAAAAAAGATATTGAAAAGGATACCACACTTAGCAAAGAGAATTTAGAAAAGGCAATTGATACATTCAAAAACATGGGAATTACTCTGAATGAAGTTGAATTACCAAAAGATATGCCTTACAATGGTTTTGATATTATACTTAGAGCAGAAGCCGGTGCTTTTTTTGATGATCTAGTACGTTCTGACGAAGTCGATAAAATGGTGGAACAGACCCAAAGGTCTAGAGCAAATTCATTGCGTCAAGCAAGATTTATTCCGGCTGTAGAATATATTCAGGCCAATAGACAGAGACAAATATTAATTGAGAAAATGCATACCATAATGAAAGACTACGATGTTCTTATTTCACCAAGTTCTGGTAATCGACTTTCTATCATTACAAATCTTACCGGTCATCCAGCTATTGCCATACCAACAGGATTAGACAAAGAAAAACACCCAACAAGCTTAACTCTTGTTTCAAATTTGTATGATGAGAACAGCATGCTAATTTTGGCAAAAGCATTTCAAGATCAAACGGAATTTGATGACATGCATCCTGAAGGATATACCAACTAAATAGCTTCCTGATTTCTGTAATTGCTTACATTAAGTAAAACATGGTGACATTCGAATATCATTTCTTGAAAACTTAGGTATACGCTATTATTCTGGGGTGATTGCCTGTACGCAGCAGGTAAGACTTATTCTCTGTCTAACAAAAAACACAATTATTCCGAGTACAATCAGTGGAATAATAACATGATATTTGTACATACTCAGTGTATCGAGAAGATTAAGTGCCTGATCTGCACAGTGGTATGCGCCTAGACCTAGAACGAGGACCCACATTAGGCTTGATATAGCCGAGTATAAGGCAAATTTTAAATAGCCCATATTGCGGAGACCAGAAAGTACTAGAATAACAGTTGTAAAGCCAAACATGAATTTATAGATTATTAAATAGAGTTCAGGATTCTCATCAAACCAGGTGGCAGATTTTTTAACTTTCACACTTATTTTTCACTTTTCTCTAAAAGTTTGCGGCCATAATTTTTTGCGACATAGTATTTAAACCAGCCTTGTGTGTATGAACCTAAGAAGCCTACAAAGAATGCTGCCTTAGTACTAAATGCCCCTAGTTTTGAACTGATAATTGCAGTAATGAAAAACACTTCTCCCTCTAGAAGTGTAGCGACAAAGGTTGCAATAAGCCCACAATGTTCTATAAATTCCTGCATTAATTTTCCTACTTTTTTTTAGTCACACTAAAGATGATTAAATCTATGTACTAAAAGTATTTGATTCAAAAATATTCCATTTTATGCAATTCTTCAGTTTTCAGAGTGGACTCAAGAATAAGCCTTGGATTCTATTTATTCCAATAGGCTAAACTCATTATGCATAAGTTAATTAGTTAAGGACTAAAGGGATCGTATCTTTTATCAGGATGATTCCAAAAATGAGTAATAAAAGTGACAGAGTAATCAATCCCCATTCGCCCATTGTTGGGATTGTGCTCGTCATCTCTGCATCAAAACACTCAATAAGCTTACCATCCTGAACAGAAAAAATGACCTGACAGTTAGATATAAATTGAGCTTCAATGTCGCCAGGACAAGGATCACCATTTTGTGTAAAGCAGAATCCTCCGAATGAAAATAAGAAATCAGCAGTGCAATCATAGACAGTAAACGGCTCATCTGCTAATCTACATGTACCAGGACTTTGGACAATAACGGAAATGCCTCTGTAGTCACATTGAGATAATGTTTGTGTCGGCACACAATTTGAGTCAGGGTCTGGTGGATTAAAAGCAGGGTTTAATAAATCTGCTTGAATTTGATCAAAAGCTGCACAGAGGGGTTTTGCGCAGTTTATTTGTGCATCGGAAAAATTATTAGTATCACAGAATACATTATCTGTTGCACTAGTGGTATACAAGGTGATGCATCCTTCTAATCCATTTGCTTCGTTTTGATCTAGACAGGGACCACTTTCACATATAAAGGCAAATAGAAGAGTACCAAAACAACTAAAGACAGTAACTCCTGGATTACAGATATATGGTGATCCTAATGTAGCGTACACAGGCTGTCCTTGAAAAAAACACTGTTGTATTGTTCCAGGATTACAAAATCCATCAGTACCCATTTGTGCAATTTCAGCATTTATGTTTTCAATTTGCTGGTTAAGAAAAACTTCATCAGAACAAAATAATTCGATGCAATCTTCTTGACTAAAAGAGATGATAGAAAGTGATAGAAGACACAAGAGGTACAGGTATTTCATGCGTGTGTTTTGACAAATTTCAGCTAATCTGGTTGTAATACCAAGCTTAGAACAGTAAATGACTCATTATAAATCTCTTGTTGACGATATAAGAATGAAAGCTCTAGTTCAGAAGGTTTTGCCGAAAAAGCGCTTTCAGTATATTTTTTTGATTATTAAGACTACGGATATATGAGCCAATGACCTTCCCCAATCTAAATTGGACTCTTCTCAATTATTGCTGAGAAATATGCGTGAGGAAAACCTGGATCATTCACGAAAACATCAGTTGAATAGAAATAGTTATATTATTATAAATAATTGCTTTTTAAAAGATTCTAATTTCACTGAGTTATGGTAGTTGGAGAAGTCATATTCTAATAAAATTTTATTACTTTTATACTTATGAAAAGATCAATCCTCATCGCCATCGCAATCTGTACTTCTCTTTTATTTACCTCTTGTTATACTTACACATTTAATGTAGGGGAGGGTGCACAATCAGGGGCTACGTTTAAAGGTAAGAATCACTACTTTATTTATGGATTAGCACAAGGGGACCAAACAGATTATAAATCCTTAGCAGGAAATGCAGAGAACTATACGGTAACCATAAAGCATAGCTTTGTTGATGGTTTGATTAATGCGATCACATTTGGCATTTACACACCTACCACCACGGAAGTTCAGAAATAATTAATAGCATTGCTTCATGTCTTTGCCTAAGATTTCTATTGGCCTTGGTATTTTACTGATTATCTTAAGCTTGATTGATTTAATAAGGCATAGTTTTCATTATTCTGTACTCACAGAATACGGACAAGGATTTGTTTGGGGTAAGTGTATTGTTCTTATTATTGGCTTACTTCTATTAGCCTACGGGTGGAGAAAGAATAGAACAAATGAAAATGTATAGACGATTGATATCAAGTTACTTATCTTAAGTTTCAAAGAATGAAATATCTATACCTTTTATTGATCGCGGCAATTAACACAAGTGTCTTTTAGCCGCAGGTACTAACCGTGGCGGGTATTGCAGAAATAAGAGGCAAATTGGCTAAATTTATTTTGAAAATTGTGCAAAATTTATTCCTTGTTAGATGTTATTTTTAAAGCAAATCGTGCAAAAATTTCCCTGTTATTTTTTTAAAATTCAAGTTCAATTATAACCATCTCTTTATTCGCTTCTAGGACGTGTCATACGCCAGACAGCAAACTTCTAAATAAAAAAGCCAGCTACAAATTGCAACTGGCTTAGTTTCATCTGGTTAGGATGCGGCTTTTTACAAAGCACGTTTATTTACATATGCTTGATGATCTCATCACCAAACTCAGAGCATTTCAGTTTCGTGGCATTTTTCATTAAGCGCTCGAAATCATAAGTAACACGCTTCGCCTTAATGGCTCCTTTCATTCCTTTCTCGATGATTTTACCGACTTTTTTCCAGCCCATATAATCAAACATCATGACACCTGAAAGAATAACTGAACTTGGATTGACCTTATCCTGCCCAGCATATTTTGGTGCTGTACCATGTGTTGCTTCAAAAACTGCTATACCAGTATTATAATTAATGTTAGCTCCCGGTGCGATACCAATACCACCAACAGCAGCTGCCAATGCATCAGAAATATAATCACCGTTAAGATTCAATGTAGCAATCACATCATACTCCGCAGGTCTTAATAAAATCTGCTGTAAGAATGCGTCAGCAATCACATCTTTTACAATGATTTCTCCTTTGCTGTGTTTGATGATTTGCCATGGTCCACCATCTAAATCTGTAGCGCCATATTGCTCCTTAGCTAAGTTATATCCCCACTCTTTGAATTTACCTTCAGTAAATTTCATGATGTTCCCTTTGTGAACAAGAGTAACAGATTTGCGCTTGTTTGCGATCGCATATTCAATCGCAGCTTTAACGAGTCTCTCTGTACCCTCTACTGAGACTGGCTTCACGCCTAGGGAGACAGTGTCAGGAAATCGGATCCCTGTAACACCCATCTCATCTATTAAAAACGCTTTTACTTTATCATTCTCTTCCGTGCCATGCAAATACTCTATTCCAGCATAGATGTCTTCAGTGTTTTCACGAAAAATAATCATATCGACAAATTTCGGTTGCTTCACTGGAGAAGGCACACCTCTATACCATTTGACTGGCCTCACACAAGCATATAAATCTAAAATTTGGCGGATTGCTACATTTAATGATCTAAAACCTCCACCTACGGGTGTCGTTAAAGGACCTTTGATTGCAACTAGATGCTCAGCGATTGTATCAGTTGTCTCTTTAGGAAGCCATTCATTCATTTTCTTATTAGCCTTCTCTCCTGCATACACTTCTTTCCAGTGTATTTTTCTGTCTCCTCCATAGGCTTTTTCAACAGCTGCATCAAAAACTTTTTGCGCTGACGCCCAGATATCTGGTCCAATCCCATCACCCTCAATAAAAGGGATAATCGGATCATTAGGTACTTTAAGATTACCTCGTCTGTTTAAGGTGATTTTTGTTCCACTCATATATGTAAATTTTTATTTTCGAGTTTGAAAAGAGGTGCAAATGTATGAAAAACGTAAGAAAAGTGCTATTTCATATGCAAATTCGATATAGTTAAGCTTCACATGGCGTTTTTGATTAATATGTTTGTGTATTTTTGTGTATGAATTCAAATCTAGATCCAAGCCATGAACAGTCTGCAGATGAGCAGACAGTGGAACGTGCTTTACGGCCTAAGATGCTCGAAGACTTTAGTGGACAACCAAAAATCGTAGAAAACCTAAAAGTCTTTATTCAAGCAGCCAAACTAAGGGAAGAAGCATTGGATCATGTGCTGCTACACGGACCTCCTGGTTTGGGTAAGACGACTTTGTCACACATAATCGCTAATGAATTGGATACTTCAATTAAAATAACTTCAGGGCCTGTTATTGAAAAACCAGGCGATCTTGCTGGCCTATTGACTAATCTTGAAGAGGGGGATGTGTTGTTTATTGATGAGATTCATCGATTAAATACAGTAGTCGAAGAATATCTATATTCAGCAATGGAGGATTATACAATTGACATAATGATAGATTCTGGACCTAATGCTAGAAGTATTCAGATAAGTATAAATCCATTCACATTAGTAGGGGCGACAACGCGGATGGGGCTCTTGACACCTCCGCTAAGAGCTAGATTTGGTATCACTTTCCATTTGGAATATTATGATGTACTAACCTTGCAAAAGATTATATATAGAAGTGCCGAGTTGCTAGATATCCCAATCGATGAAGATGGAAATCTTGAAATTGCACGCAGAAGCAGAGGAACGCCTAGGATTGCTAATGCTTTACTCCGCCGTATCAGAGATTTTGCACAAATAAAAGGCAATGGAACGATAGACAAAGAAATTGCTGAATATGGATTAACTGCATTAGATGTAGATGAAAATGGTCTTGACGAGATGGACAATAAAATTCTAAGAACCATTATCGAAAAATTCAAAGGTGGTCCTGTGGGAATTAAAAATATTGCAACTGCAGTTGGAGAAGAAGCTGGGACGATTGAAGAAGTTCATGAGCCTTTTCTAATCATGGAGGGTCTCATCCAACGAACACCTCGTGGTAGAGTTGCATCAAAAAAAGCATTTAAGCATTTGGGGATTGTCCCACCAACGAAAAGTGGCTCGTTGTTTTAATTATACCATAATAAATTACCAATATGGTTTCTTTTTGGTAAAGCTAAAGCCTGAAGCATTATTTACTTAGTACTACAGTCTTCGCAACAGCAGAAAAAGATTCGGTAACTATATTGATGATATAGCTTCCTTGAGGAATGTTTGCTGTATTGATCTTAATGACTGATGGTGGAGAGCTATAACGATCAGAAAAAACCCTAAGACCCTGTAAATCAGTCAATATTATATTGGCTTCACGAATGTCTTCAGTCAGTTCAATTGTAAGATCATTCCCCTTAGATACAGGATTAGGATAACAATCAACACTCTCTAAATCCTGAATATTTACGGACGCCACAGGACTTGTGTTGAACATTGTTCTGGCCATTAAAAAAGCATTATTTCCAATCTGCTCACCGATAATTCTTCCAGGGATATCATCAGCTGGTGGATGGATGCCTCCCCAGATTCTTGATAAGCTTGTCTGATCAGATGCATCTCTATAGGTCGCCCATTGGAGGACGACATCTTCGGAAGGTCCATCTTCGAAAACTAAAAATTCATTTTTCTCTGCGACAAACTCGCCAATGCCACCAGGGAAAAAGGGATCACCTGTCAAACGTGTCAATACTTCGGCTGCTGCTCTGGAGAATGTAGAGTGTCCAGAAACATAGCCTGCGAATGGAGGAGTCACAAACGTAGGTCTTTGATATGGCCACCATTCTCCGGCTGGAATCCACTGGACGCCACCAACATCATTTTCAGTATCTCTCACATATTCAGGTCCAACCCAAGACCTTATTTTTAATTGACCTTCTATTGGAATTCTCTCCTGACCTCTTCGTATAATTTCAAATGTCTCTATATACGGAGGATTACGATCCTCTTCAGTGATTATTTCTATATAACCTTCTATAAGTGGTAGTCCACCTGGGTGATAATTGGACAGTGTCGTATCTGTTGATTGACCCAGTTCTGCCATACCTCGAATCGCTGCAATAGGACGGATATAATCATACCATCCTTTGATACCCCATGCTGTTACTGCTGCATCATGCATCGCACCACCTAGTGTTAAGTATGCTTTAATGTCATACTCTAATGCGTCTAACTCTTCACCCTGACCTTCAAATTTTCTTTGAAATAAATCGTGATCCATCACGCCATTCATGATTGTAAACCAATGTCCTGGAGGAGTTTCAGAATCAGGACCATCAGCCCAAAACTCAGCCAATACTCGACCAAAATCTCCCTTCAAGACAATATTTTCTTCGTATGCCTGTCCAGTGATCGGATTAATCTCATGTCCTCTGCTCGCATCCCCACCATCAAAGAAATTATAGAAATCTCTGAAATCATCAAAATTTGTAGGTAATGGCGGATTATTGCCTATGCTGTTTGGCGAAATATCAATTCTAATACTGTCTGCAGGATCTAATTGTGCACTCCAAATAGGGACCATAACCATTCCCCAGACGTAATTATTTATTTCACCTTCTTCAACTTCTTCTTCATATAATGGCGGAGGTCCTGGATCAAAATATACATTATAATCAAAACCATCTCGTTCATAAACTGTCAGATCATCTTCTTGCAAAGCAAATGGCACAACAGCGCCCCATTCAGGGCTTAAAAAGTCATTGATTTCACCTAGAATTTCATTGCCAGCTTGATCAATATTTCGTGATAAGCTAAGTGGCTGCCATCTATTAAAATCAAAGATCGTTGGATTGCCATATCCTTCAGGTGAAAAAGCATTATTTGAAGGGAAATAAAACGTATTCTGATAGCGGTTTGATTCATTCGCTCCATCTTGCAGGCCATATGCTATAACACTTTCAGCAATATAATTACCAAGGGCCGCAGGTGAACCTGACGTGTAGTCTGAACTTAGCATTTCAGGGTCATAGCCCAATTCCTCAAAGAAGAGATTTGCCTCACTATAAATTTTCTGTACACCAGGTGCAAATCTAAATCGATGTAAAATCAATCGATATGCTGCATAACTTATCGCCTCGCGCTGGGCGGCTTCAATATCTAAATTGCCAGTATCAAATCCTTCAAAGTCAAACACATATCCTCCTCTCTCTTGCTCTAGAAAATAAGGAACAGCACCACCATCTATAGCTGCCCATGCGTCATACATGGCAGCTGAAATGTGAAATAGATTTCTAGCATGGACTGTCGGTCTTGCGAAATCATTGCGAATTGATTCTAACAATAATTCGTTCCACTGTCGGGCGATTGAGTGCTCTTGAGCAAATACATTATGATTAATTGTAATGTATAGAGCTAATATAAATAATGGCTTATATAAATAATTCAAAATAAATTCAAATTTAGTATTTCAATATTCTTGTAGTATAGAAGAATATCTAGACAACAAAAATACTCAATGTATACTACAAATGACGATTCATTAGTTCAAATTCCTCATTAGAGTAAGCAACAACACAAAAAAACATTGATATCCCTTATATATTTGGAAATTTTGGCTAATATAAAGTGTCACAACCAGTAAAAAGAAGTAAGGTGGAACAGATGATTTAGTGATTAAATACCATCTATTTATTCCAATAATCAACGACCAATACGTCTTCGATAATTGGTCCCAGTATTTGGACAAATGCTTGGTGGTCAGGATTTGGCAAGTATTTTTCTCTCGCTGCTTCATCGTTGAAGCTCACCAAAAAGCAGTGTGTAAATCCTTTGTCAAGTCCTTCAGGGCTGTTGTTAAGACCCCATTCGAAATCAGATATTTCTGGAATTTGAGATTCTAAATTTGCAAATGATTCTTCTACTTTTTTGATATCCGCTTCTGTAGCCTCCTGCTTAAATTTAAACAAAACGATATGTCTTAATTGCTTTTTTACTGCTGCTGTGGCGTTTACTGATTGATCCACAAGACTGGCTGTTGTCTTCTGTTGACAACCAATGAGAACTAAAAAACAAGCAAGAAAATAAACGAGATAATATTTCATGTCAAAGAGTTTATGTAATACAAATTATCTATGCTTGCGCTGTCGGGGTAAAATTCATTGGTGGCAATGGCGGCTGATTATTACTTTTTATTGGACCGTGTTGTTTTTCAAATTTTGTAATATTATCTCCTAAAGCTTTCATTAGACGCTTGGCGTGTTCTGGAGATAAGATAATTCTAGATTTTACTTTTGCTTTTGGAACATTGGGGACAAGCCTGACAAAATCAACGATGAATTCAGATTGCGAATGAGAGATGATAGCAAGATTTGAATACACTCCTTCTGCTATTTCCTCTGATAACTCTATATTTAACTGCTTTTGCTTTTTTTTAGGTTCCTCTGCCATAATAATTAAGTTTGTACGAAAGTACATTATATTATCAAAATGGGAAACCAGAATTTCTTTGATCTGAATGAAAAATTGTGGGACGCTCGTGCGAGAGCTCATGTCAATTCACAGTTTTATGATAATGAATCTTTCTTGAAAGGGAGAAACACTTTAACAAAAGTAGAACTCAAAACCTTAGGTGACGTCAGTGGTAAGTCAATCATTCATCTGCAATGTCATTTTGGTCAGGATACATTGTCACTTGCTAGAATGGGTGCTACAACACTTGGTGTTGATATTTCTTCAGAAGCAATCACATATGCCAGACAGTATAATGATCAGCTTGGCTTAAATTCTAAATTCGTTGTTTGTAATGTCTTAGATACACTTGATCATGTCAATGAAACATTTGATATGGTATTTGTCACTTTTGGTGCCACATGTTGGCTACCAGACCTTAATCAATGGGCTGAAGTAGTGTCCAAATTATTGAAGCCAGGAGGGTGTTTGTACTACCATGAATTTCATCCAAGCTTTTACATGATTGATGATAAAACCAAGAAGATTGGTTACCCATATTATAATGTTGGTGCAATGGTTGAAGAATCGGAGAAAAGCTATACAGACAATTCAGAGATGAATCTAAAACAAGTATTTTGGTCTCATTCCATGAGTGATTTAGTGAGTGCTTGCCTAGATAATGGTCTTCGAATTGACCTTATGAATGAATACGATTATTCCCCATACAACTGCTTTGAAAATATGGAAGAAAGAGCACCTGGAGAATTTATACTTGATGTCAATGCTATTCGATTGCCGCATACGCTGGAACTCAAGGCGACTAAAGTCTAAGAAAGATCCCAGCCAAGACAGAGCATTTTACCTAATGGCGAATTAGATAGACTAAATACCTCAAAGGGGTATTATGACTGTGGCCACGGGAATCATCCCATGGCGGTGTTATAGATCCATAAAGCAAATTTGGCTCGATTTTTTATAAAATTATGACAAATTTAAACCCTAAAAGATGTTTTATTTCGGAGGAAATAGTGCAAAGTTTTATCACTAGAAGATATTTTATTCTATAGGAATCATACAAAGTCCAAAAAATGAGAGCGATATACATATTAACTTTAAAATGTATATGTAATCAACACATTATTAATTATTAATGTTACATTTGAATCATCTAGATAAGTATACTGAACTATTCGAGTCTAGGTAAACAAAACCAAAAACCGTATGTTAGAATCGAGTAAACACAGTTTTACCCCCATTAAAACTGTTTCTGTCTATTGACCTAGTATTGACCCCCCAGTTGACGGAAGTATTGACCCCCCTAATGCTCGAAGCTGACCCCCCTGTTTTATTCAGCTAAGACTTCTAAAAGTATGTAGAATGGTGATGA
>Ga0114957_1001516_pt1 | contig 24959 bp, 19 predicted proteins | sample BantaG_FD_87175 | JGI IMG/M metagenome (GOLD analysis project Ga0114957, IMG submission 87175) | Marine algal microbial communities from Bantry Bay, Ireland - BantryBay_4 metaG | ecosystem: Host-associated > Algae > Red algae > Unclassified | place: Bantry Bay, Ireland | collected 2014-11-21
ATTTTTCATACCTTTTTTTATTGGAGGAATACATAACAGTTTCGGGTGTTTCTGCAACTGGGTTGATTCCGGAATATTCATCTGTCCCTTGACCAAAACCGCAGGGCGATCTAAAGGTATAAAAAACCGATCACGACACTCATGAAGCCAAAGCCGAGTCCGAGCCAGCCGCAGAGGTGGCGGCTTCCGGCTGGATCGTAAAAGCGTTTCACCCAGCGGCGGAACTTCCAGGGGCTGAGGATGAAAAACATGCCCATGATCATCAGGACATACACCATGATCGTAATCGGCCAGGTGTAGGGGTAGGCTTGGAAGCGAATCGCATTCAGCATGGGCGCGCCTGCGAGGAGGAGCAAAAAGCCGAGCGAGCGAACCGCCAAGAGCTCATCCATCAAGAGGATGATCGGGATGCACATCAGGCCAGCGATCATGACCAGCAGGTTTTTGAAGGGTAAAAGCGCTTCAAAGGGAATGTTGTCGCTGAGTAAGTAGGCGAACCAACAGGTGCTGATTGCGGTGAAAATGATGCCAGGGATGCGACTCCGAGGGAATTTCCGTAAGACCGCGAGTGTTTCTTCCGAAAAGAATAGCAAGAAGGCATTGAAAACGATAAATGCCCCGCCAAAGATATAGACTGCTATGGATGCTTCACTCATAAAACAATGGGGAGTTAACGCCTTGCAGGGGAAATGCGAGATTAAATCGAGCCTTCTCCGCATTGGCTGCTTCTCGGCTATTTCCACGCGTTTCGGGGCTTTTCGCGGGGCGGCCGCCGTGGGGTACCTTCTTGCCGCGATCTTGCTCCTCCCAGGTTGCCGAAACCAAGGGGTCGAGCCCGAGGTGGAAGAGCCGGGGGCGGTCTCGCAGGTTGTTCCGCCGCAACAGACTTCTAAAGGAGTAGGGGCGGAAGCGGGCGGGGCTCTTTCTGCAACTCAACCCCTGCATTCCAACCCCGAGGTCGAAGCGGTGTGGCAGGCCTGTATGATTTGCCACAGCACGCGTGAGATGCAACGCGGGCCGATTTTGGATGGCCGCGAAGCCTGGTACTTGCAAATGCAGTTGGCGAAATATCGCGATGGATTGCGAGGTGACTTGCCGAAGAATCGCTCCGAGGCTCTGATGAAAACGGGCATGGATAAACTTCCTGACGCGAGTTGGGATGCCTCGGTGGCGGCTTACATTGCGTCTTTGCCGGTGCCTGAACACCGCAACATCGTTCGCGCCGATCCCGAGGTTGGGCGGGTGATTTATCAGGCCAAGTGCGCGCCCTGTCATGGTGGGAACGCCGAAGGCCGGCGCATTATTTTCGCGCCTCGTCTCACTGGAGTGGAAGATTGGTATCTCTTGGACGCGATGCGCAAATACCAAAAGGGGACCCGTGGCTGGCATCCGGACGACGCGCATGGGAAGCAAATGCAGGTCGCGCTCGAAGGATTGGAAGACGCGGATCTAAAAGCATTGGCGGCATTTATTAGCCGCATCGGTCGCTGAAACGTAGCGCGAAAAAATTTGGTACGAGGTAGTACAAGGTAGTACAAGGTGGTACAAGGTAGGACAAGGTGGTAGCACAAGCTGGCAGACTGCAATGGCACTTAGATAAGCGGTCCAGCCTATTTTCTGCGACATGTGACATCGTGGGAATCCGCCCCAACGTGGGCGGGATATGGTAGCCCGTGTGCAAGGCCGCGAAGCGGCCGCAGCGCCGGGTTAGGTGCAGGCGTAAGATGCAACGAGGGGAGACGCTGTATTTGAAGAGAACTCGAACCGAGGCGCAGGACCTAGCCCCGCGCAGTTTATATCCTGCTTGCATCCTGCTGGGCCCGAAATCCACTAAAACGAGACCCCTAAAATGACTCGGACTCGTTTATCATACCCTTGTACCCTTTTCTTCCGGTTGGGTGTCGCCGCGACGCGGCTTAGAGGAGAAATCCAACGGTACCACGGCCTCCTCACTCCGTTCGTCAACCATGGCTATCAATGGGTCAGCGCTACGCGCCTTTGTCCGTCTGGAGTTTCACTCATGTTTGATACAAATCGGCTTGTCTAAGTGCCATTGGTTATAGACTGTTTTTCCTTGCAGTATATTCTGGTTATCCGTTATTGTGTTTTCCGAACCAACTGGAGAACATATTATGAGCCAACCTGACGCCCTCGCAAAAATGGGGTCCATTTGCTGGACCGAACTAATCACCACCGACAAAGCGGCTTCCTTGTCTTTTTATAAAGGCCTTTTTGGCTGGGAAACGTCCGAAATGGATATGGGCGAAGCGGGCATGTATACCATGATCAGTCAGCCTGGAGCCGAGCAGCCTTTCGCGGGGTGTTGGGAGATTACGGCCGAGATGGGCGAAGTTCGCCCGCATTGGCTCTCGTATATTATGACGTCGGATTGCGCCGCTAGCGTGACTGCAGCCGAAGCCAACGGGGCACGGATCCTGAAAGGCGTCACCGATGTCGGCATGGGCATCATGGCGATTCTCCTCGATCCACAAGGGGCAGCCATCGCGTTTTGGGAAGAGAAACCGTGCGACTAAGCGGGCTGTAAACCCAAATCGAACTCTTTTACGAGACCGGTAGAATACAGCGAGACCGATAGAATACCGCGGTATTTCGTGGCTTGGAATTCATTCCGAGTTTGTCGGGGCGGAATTTATTCCGCCAGTACCGCGATTTCAACTCCGAGAAGAACATCGGTAAAATAGATCGCCCTTGGGAGATGACGCATGCCTGTTCGCCCACCCCGCTGGGGTGGGAGGGGGTGGGCTGATAGACTCGGGGTTGAAACCCCGAGCATGAATCGCGATCCCCTCCGGGGATCAACGGGTTCGGAACCCTCCGCGAACGGGATAAATCCCGTTCCACAAACGCGGAATAAATTCCGCGCCACATTACCAGAGTGCATCCTTCCTAAGAAGCAGTGGTTCGCCGAAGGCCAAGGAGCTATGAATCGAGATCCCCTCCGGGGACCAACGGGTTCGGAACCCTCCGCGAACGGGATAAATCCCGTTCCACAAACGCGGAATAAATTCCGCGCCACATTAACAGTGTGCATTTTTCTCAAGAAGCAGTGGTTCGCCGAAGGCCAGGGAGCTATGAATCGAGATCTCCTTCGGGGATCAACGCGGTCGGAACCCTCCGCGAACGGGATAAATCCCGTTCCACAAACGCGGAATAAATTCCGCGCCACATTAACAGTGTGCATTTTTCTCAAGAAGCAGTGATTCGCCGAAGGCTAAGGAACCATGAATCGAGATCTCTCTGGGGATCAACGGGGGCGAGCCTGGATCACTTAAAGGTGCAACCTCGCGAAGGCGATAAACCCATTTCGTAGCAGGTCACTTTTTAATCTGTAGGACGTCTAGTTAGAGCCTGTCCTGAATTCCTATTTTGGAAATGTTGCAGAAGAAGCATCGAGCCTGAAAGGCTCAGTCATCATAGCCCGGGGCAACGCCCTGGGTTTGCGGTGTCTAAACATCGTAGCGCTGAAAGCGCGATTCAACCTGGACGATCAATTAAACCCAAACGTTCAGTGCTCTACGTTTCAGTGGGGCCCTGAACTATGCGGCGCACTCCCCTCTGGGGAGTTTACCGACTTCTAGCTAAGATACCGGCGGGGACGTCGGTGCTCTCAGGCTCTTTGTCAGGCATTCCTCTGCCACCATTCCTTTGCCATCTGAAGATGCCCGCGTCCTATCTGATGCACTGAGGCGGGACGCCTCAGCCACTTTATTGGCCCAGCCATTCCTCCGCCACTCAGGCCCGAAGGAATTATTAAACCACCTTCGTGGTGCGGAATGAAATCCTAGTTGATTCGCCGAAGGCCAAGGAGCGGCGGTTTCCAACCGCCGACAGTGGGGTATCTCTCGTTTGAAAATATCGACGGCTAGCCAGTTGTGAGTCATGGTCGGAATATATGAATCCCTCATCCCTTTCGTCCCACCGCTTCCGTTTCGCGCTCGTTGGCTTGCTCCTATGCGTCTTGTCCAGCCAAGGTTTGGCTGCCTCAAAATCGATTCGGGTCTTCGTTGCTCTCTGCGATAATGAGACTCAGGGTATCGTTCCCGTCGGTGAAAAGATTGGTGATGGGAATAAGCCCGATGAAAACCTTTATTGGGGTTGCGCGGATGGGCTTCCTCAGGTCTTCAAGAAGAGCGGAGAATGGACGCTTCAATCCCTTGAAAAAGACTTGGGACCGCACCTGATGCGTCGGGCGGTGTTTAAACATAAAACAAAAGATCTGCTGCTGACGGCCGACGCCTTTCGAGGATCAGACATTCGGCGCTGCTTGATTCATTTTGAAATTGCCGCAGGCAGCGGGCGTCACGATTTGGTGGTGTTTATCGGCCACAATGGGCTTATGGATTTTGAGCTTCCGGCCCAGCTCGCCGCCGCGAAAAATAAAACCGATGCCATGGTTCTCTGCTGTCAAAGCGAGAAATATTTTAAACCTCGGCTCGAGGCATTGCAGTGCCGCCCGGTGTTGCTGACGGATCAGTTCATGTATCCCGGTGCGTTTATTCTACGAGATGCCATCGGCCCTTGGGAGCGCGGCCAGACGATCAAAGAGATTCGTAAAGCTGCCGGACGCGCCTACGCGAAAAACCAAAGTATTTCCGAGCGAGCTGCAACCGGCGTGTTTGCCGATCTGTAACCGGATAGGCCGTTTTTTTTAGCGTTTGGCTCATCAAGCCAAGAGCTCGGGAATGATCTCCCCGCCAAACTGAGACAACTGCTTATAGCGCCCGCCATGGAAGTAGGTGAGCTTGTTGTCGTCCAAGCCAAGCAGGTGCAAAATCGTGCAATGCACGTCGCGAATCGGATGCGCTACCTCAACCGCTTTCGCCCCGATATCATCCGTGGCACCGACCATGGCGCCGCGCTTCACTCCGCCGCCAGCCATCCACATCGTCATCGCATCGATGTTATGCCCACGGCCAATCGAGGTCACGCCGCCGCGATGATTATTATCTGGGGTGCGACCAAATTCGCCGGTCCAAATCACCAAGGTGTCATCTAGCATGCCGCGCGATTTTAAATCTTTGATCAGGGCGGCAATGGGTTGGTCCACACTTTTGATCCGAGCCGAGTGGCCCCGCTCGAGGTAATCGTGACTGTCCCAACCACCAGAAAAGAGCTGTACGAAGCGAACGCCTTTTTCGACTAGGCGACGTGCCATCAAGCACTGTTTCCCGAAGGTGTCGGTCTCTTTATTGCCGATGCCGTACTTGTCTTTTAACCACTGTGGTTCGCTTTCGATATCCACTACGCCGGGCACTTCGGTCTGCATGCGATAGGCTAGCTCGTAGCTGTCCATCCGCGCGTTCAAGTCAGGATGCTCGGGATGGAAATTCGCGTGATTCCGATTTAAGATCGCCAGTTCGTCCAAGGCTCGCCGTTGATGGGCCCGCGACTTATGTCCAGGCGCTTGCAGATCCAAAATAGGGGAGCCTTCGGTGCGGAGGCGAGTGCCTTGGTGGTTGGCCGGCAAAAATCCGTTGCTCCAGTTGCCGGAACCGCCCTGTGGGAGCGCGAGTTCGGTCAGCACCATGTAGCCGGGAAGGTTTTTATTGGCCGAGCCCAAGCCGTAATTGACCCAGGCGCCCAAGGCCGGATCTCCGCCCAAACGAGAGCCGGTATTCATGTGAAACAAGGCTTCGGGATGGTTCAAGGATTCCGCCATGCAGCCGCGATAGACGCAGAGCTCATCCGCGACTTCTGGGTCGGCCATGTGGACAAAAGGGTCAGCCATATCAATGCCTGCGTTGCCGACTTTGCGAGAGCCCCAGGGGCTTCCAACATAAAAGCGTCGTCCCGTCGCGAGTCCTTCGGTGCGATGCGATTCGGTTAGGTGTCGCTTCTGAAGTTCGGCCTTGGGGTCAAAGGTGTCTACTTGGCTCGGGCCGCCTTCCATGAAGAGCATGATCACCGCTTTGGCTTTCGCGGGATGCGGGCCAGTGGCACCAAGGATTCCGGTTTTAGGAGCTTCGGCTGCGAGTAAGTCAGTTAACGCCACCGCTCCTAGAGAGCTGGTGAGGCCATACAGAAAGTCGCGACGAGATGGACGATAGGTATGCATGATAAGTCAATCGGTTGAGTTGGAAAGGAAGGTCAAAGGTGCGTGGCTGGATTAGTAGAGGTAGACGAATTCGTTGCTGTTAAACAGAAGTAGAGCGATGTCTGCCAAGGCGCGGGTTTCGGGGCCGACATCCGAGGGTTTGCGATCGGGCACATACTCTTCAAAGCCGGGAAGCCATTCGGTGTATTCAAAGGTGTCCCCAGAAAATTCTTCGACTAGCGAACGCGTCAGTTCGGTCGGGTAGCTCGGTTTTTCGGGCGCATGTTCTTTGTGATATGCCACCATGTCGGCATGGTATTTCTTGAGTTGCTTAAGTTCGTTTTCTTGGGCGCCGCGACCGAAGCATTCGTTGAAGGCATTTTGAATTTGCTTCGTCACATCGTCTTTGGCTAAGGCTTCGAGGCGCAACGCGAAGGCGACGGCGCGGTCGCTCATAACATCGCTGTTGAGCATGGTGAAGACCTGTGGGGTCACCGCAGCCGCATCGCGCATCTCACAACTTTCATTCGGGTTGGGCAGATTGAAAATTTCCAAAAACGGGTCGGCTTGTCCGCGGACACGGTAAGCATAGATCGTCCGGCGATTTCGTTCCGCTGGAGTTTCTGAAGGAACATTCACCGGCGCGAGCGAGAATTGGATCATCCGAGGTTGCAGCAGCACTTCCATGTTTATCTCGGGCCGAATTGGAAGCCCGCCGATGTCTCGATTGAGTTCGCCACTGATGCTCAACAAGCTATCACGAAGCTCCTCTGCGGTGAGGCGTCGCGGGAGAAAGCGGGCCAGGAGGTCGTTGTTTGGATCTTTGTTCGAGAGGGTGTCGAGGTCTGGATGTTGGGTCGACTGCATGTAGGTCTCGGAGCTCATGATCAAGCGGTGCATGGATTTGACACTACCTCCGTTGGCAGTAAATTTTGCCGTGAGCCATTCTAGCAATTCCGGATGCGTAGGCAGCTTGCCTTTTCCGCCTAAGTTATTCGGATTCCCTGCAATGCCTTTGCCAAAGTGATACTGCCAGATGCGGTTCACCATGGTGCGGTTGGCGAGGCCATTGTTGTCATTTGCGATCCATTTCGCGAGGCCTAAGCGACGGCCTTCGATCTCGGTCGGGAGAGCAAAAGCATCGGCGTATGGATCGACAGTGGAAACCGGGTTAACCACTGCGCCATCGACAAAGCTCAGCACTCCGGGGGTAACCGCTGGGCCTTTCGCTTCGAACGATCCTCCAAGATAGATATGGTTTGTATTCGACCAGCCTTTGATTGCTTCTTTCTTTCGAAGGCTGATGCCATTGTAATTGTAGTCTGGTCCGCTGTACACCGCTTGGGCCAAGGGGAGAGTGCGTTCATGACGGCGTTTCCAGATTTTAACGTCTTGCTGCCGTACTTTTAGGGTGCCTTTTTCCGTGCTGTCTAATCCCGCGAGACGAGGTGGCTTCTCATCATCCGGATCCGCTTTGCGCGCATTTTCGTTTTTGTATTCACGACCGTTTTCTTTGTACCAGGCTTTGGCTGCGGTTTCCTGAATGTCGATTAGGCGCTTGCGGTCTTTTTCTGCAAGATTCCAAAGCTCTTGCACCAAGGCTTTGTCATCTCCGAAACCCACTCTGTTTTCTGTCGGCAAAAAGGGCGCTTCAAGTTCGGCTGGTTGCGTCGCGGCAAAGGCGGCGTACATGCGGTAGTAATCTTGGGTCGGGATGGGGTCGAATTTATGATCATGGCATTTGCAGCAACGCATTGGGGTGCCAAGAAAGGTTTGCCCCACGTTGTTCACCACATCGTCTAGCCACATCTGACGCTTCACTGGTTGCGGTACCATGGCGGTTCCCCACGGGCCCATGCGCAAGAACCCGGTAGCAATAGTCATCTCCGGATTGCCGGGATCAAGCTCGTCACCTGCCAGCTGCTCTTTGACAAATTGGTGGTAGGGTTTGTCTGAGTTGAACGAGCGAATTACATAGTCGCGGTAGCGCCACGCGTTGGAGCGCTCGAAGTCATTCGAGAAGCCTGCGGTATCGGCATAGCGCGCGATGTCGAGCCAGTGCTGTCCCCAGCGTTCGCCGTAATGCGGACTTGCGAGGAGTTTTTCAATCACCGCGTTCCATGCGGTTTTTGGGTCTGCCTTCCAGGCCTGTTGAAATTGATAATGTTCCGAAGGGGTAGGGGGCAGGCCAATCAAATCGTGATGCGCGCGCCGCAGTAGATTTCGTGGGTCGGCCATGGGGGCGGGCTTCAAACTTGCTTTGGCTAGCTTCTGCCGAATGAAGGCGTCGATGGGGTGAAGCTCTTTTGCGGGAGCCTTGGTTCCTGCTTTCGGGTTGGCTTGGTTCGGGTGAGGGACATCGGGACGTTTCACCTTTTGAAACGCCCAAACCGCATCCTCTTTGTATCGGCGAAAGGTCCAGTCATCGCTCATCCCGCCACTGGTTTTCACTAAGATACCTTCTGCGGTACGCGGACGTTTCCGTTCGATTTCTAGGTAGCCGTTGCGAATGGATTCATCCGCCCAGGGCGCGCCCCAGTTAATCCAGTTTTTGATTTTGGTGATCTGGCTTTCGGTCAAGCGATCGTTTTCCTTTGGTGGCATTTCGTAGTCTGGATCCGTCCATTCAATCGCGGTCATTAAGAGACTTTGGCTCGCATTGCCTGGCACCAAAACCGTATCGGATGTTTCCCCACCTGCGAGGAAACCTTCGAGACTGGTGCAGTCAAAATCCCCCTTGATCTTCTCCGGATCCTCGCCGTGGCAGGCGAAACATTTCTCTTTAAGGATTTTGTAGACGTGCAACGAGAAGACGCGCTCGCCTTTTTCTTTGTCGGTTAATTCAACGGCTGGGTTTTCCGCAGCTATTTTTGCTGGGTTTTCCGCAGTCGCTTTTTTAGCCGGAGGCGTTGCGTCTGCCTTCGCGATGAGGCTAAAACTTAGTGCGAAAAGCATCAAGCTGATGCCTTGCAGGAAGCGGGTGGGGGGAGTCGATTGGCGTTTCATGGTATGTTTCAAAAATCGTTTGTAGGTGAGCGGGTTGCCTAATTAGGGGGCGGAGTTTTTGACCCATTCCGCAATGTCTTCAGGGGAAAGCGCCACGTTCCAGATGGCAAATTCGTCGATGCTGCCATTTAGGTTACGCACCACAAATTTGGGGTCATCGCGCTTGGGTTCGTTCCAATTTCCGATGGAGGCATTTCCGATGTGTGCATGGGTTACCCGCATGTCATCAGGGATGGCCTCGCGACTGATTTCGACCCCATCAATAAAGTGGGCGACTTCGCCAGCTTGTTGGTCAAAGGTAGTGGCAATGTGCATCCACTTGCCCGCTTTCGATCTGTCCCACATGACGGGGGAGTAGAAGATATGCTTGTCCTTAAAGTTTTGTGGAGTTGGCACAGGCGGTTCGTGGGCTTTCACGGAAAAGAAAAGGCGACCATCATTCATGATCTGCCAGTGTGGCTCATGCAGTTCGTGCCCATCCGTGAGAAAGAGCGAATTATACCAGCGGTCGAGGCTGTTTATTTGTACCCAGCACATCAGGGTCATGGATTGGTATTTTCCAGAAATTCGGAGTCGAGCGCGGCTTCCAGTTGGGCTGAAATCCACCGCGCCATTCGTGCTTCCCCAGCGGTCCGTACTTCCGGTTGCCGCGACCAACGCGCCTTGCCGGGTATGCATGCTGAGGTCGGTTTGATCTCGCGACGCACCGTCCATTGGGAAAAAGGCAATTAACCGTTCTTCGTTCTCCAATTGTTTGAGCATGGTCTTCCAGCGCGTTTGTTTTTCGGCCTGTAGCTGGGCGAATTCATCTGGCCCAAGGAACGCCTTTCCCGCCGTGATCCGTTGTTCGCCCTTAAGGCCTTCACCGGTATGTAGGGTTTGCATGGTCGACTCGTTACCGTGCCATTCAACTTCGCCAGATAGCACGTGCACTTCGGTTTGTTCTGAGGCCGTGGCGCCAGCGACCACGGCGAAATCTGTGCCTAGATCCACCACATCTCCGGTCGCGGTGCGGACGGTGAATCCTTGAGCCGCCTCGGGGACCTGTGCTCTCAAGCGGCCAGATTCTAGGATAAGTTCCATGGGCGAGGCGATCGCGAAATTCGCTTCGCCTTCGAGAACAACCGTGACCCCGCTAAAGAGTTCGATCTTCACTGCACCCGCTTCGAGTTGCAGGTTTCCGGCCGGTACAAGGTCACCGTCCTGTAAGCGTTTGCCTTTCCACTGCGCATCCGACTGACCCGTGATCACCGCGTAGCCCGTGGCGATCGGTTCTGCTTTTACGAGATGATTCGGTGCCGAGGGATCGGAGATGCTTGGATTGAAAATCATGAATCCAAGCAACAAGAGACCCATCAAGCCCATGAGGCTGACGAGCGGGAGTGTCTTAAACGATTTCTTGCGGCCCGAAACCTCGGTTTCATTGTGCTTTGGATTCTGCCACTCGGTGGCAGGATTTTTTTCGTTGCTGCCACTCAATGGCAAATCCGCAAGATCACTATCTGCGGGCGTCGTAAGCAAGGTATGTAGCTTAAGACGCTGGTAGTAAGCTTTGCGAGCGGCCGGATTAACCGTGAGTTCGGCTTCGAGTTCGAGGAAGGCCGCTTCGGAGATGTCACCTTCGAGGAGGAGGTCGATCTGCTGCATCAAGTCATCGTGGTTCATGCTTGGCCGCCTTCCGCGAGGGTTTTCGTGGCCTTCACTTGGGCCTCAATGCAGGTTTGTAAGGTGTTGCGAAGTCGGTGCAGGGTGACTTTGATGCTACCGACGCTGCGGTCGACTTGTTCGGAGACCTCGGCTAGCGGGGTGCGCAGGGTGTAGCGGTGATGGATCAACTCTTGGTCTTGGGGGCGAAGTTTTTCGAGGCAGGTTTTCAGAGCGAGGTGGCGGAGCTGGAGGTCTTCGGCTTCTTCGGGAAGCTCTTCGACCATAATGTTCTGTAAATCGTTGGAAAAGACGAGGCGGTCGCGGGCTTGTTTTTTGCGGTAGGACAGGACTTCGAAACGAGCGATGCTGAAGGCCCAGGCTTTGAAGTTGGTGCCGGACTCGAACTGTCGCCGTTTTTTCCACAGCACGGTGTTGGCAAGTTGGGCTACATCTTGGGCAGAAGCATCGCCAGGCAGGAGGGACTGCACGTACAACCGTAGCGCCATCTGAATTTCGGTCAGATGTTCTACGATTTCTTGATCACTTGCTTTTGCCATGGGTTGGTCTGTTGTTGTTGTTGTTGTTGTTGTTGTTGGTATTACGGTGTTGTTGTTGGTATTACGGTGTTGTTGTTGGTATTACGGTGTTATTGGAGTGTTGCTTACCTATAAACGGTTCGTAATCGCCAAAGGTTAACAGTGAATTTCTTTTACCATTCAACTCCTTTGGTGGTGGTTTTGACCCGGTAAAGGTACGTTGAAGCGCTTGTCGGTGTAATAATCCGTGAGGGTACGTTTGCCGGAGTTGGGGGGCATGTAGGAAATGCGTCGGTCACTATGTTCGCAGGAGATTAAGGTGCCGTCGCGGGTGACGAGGAGTCCGTTGCTTCCGGTTTATTAAATCCTAGCGTTCACCTAATTCTGCGACGGGTTTTGAATTATTGTGGGAAATAAAAGTCTGGTTGGTTCGACTACTACTGCTTGAGCGAATTGAGCGAAAGTGTCGTGGGCAAGGTGTTTGCTCAGATTCTCTCGATCACGCTCCGGCGCTGGGGAAAAGAGAATCTTTTCCGTTCCTGATCTCGTGGAAGGGATTGGAATAGGTCGCCTTCATCGTGCTCGCATAGCATGACTCGTCGTTGAGCACGATCATGGCGCGAGTCTCTTTTGTTGAGCCGAGAAGGCGGCGTATGACCAATGCCCCAAGGTATGAGCATAAGCGGGATGATTAGGAAGGGGAGGTGTGAACTCTTTTTTCATCCTGAAAAAAGCGGTAAAGCTCCTCCCTAAAGGTATGCTTTAACTTGCTCGGCAAAATCCTCTTCGCTGATAATTTTTACTCCGAGGCCTTCCGCCTTGGTTCGCTTGGAGCCCGCTTTTTCGCCTGCGAGTAAGACGCTGGTGTTTTTGGAAACCGAGCCGCTGGTTTTGCCACCTAGTTTTTTGATGATCTCGGCGGCTTCATCTCGCGTGTATTGCGTGAGTTTGCCGGTGAGGACCCAGGTCTGCCCTAGAAAAGGTTGCTGGTCTGTATCGGTCGTTTCCGCCACGGCGCGCTGCGGGTTGAGGCCGGCGGCTTTAAAGGCTTCGATCCGAGCTTGGTTGGTTTCGTCGGCAAAGTAATCGACCAAGGTTTGAGCCACGATGGGTCCGCAGTCGGGGAGGGCTTCGAGGGTGGCGAAATCGGCGGTTGCCACTGCGTCGATGTTCTCGAAATGTTCTTCGAGGATTTGCGCGGTGCCGACGCCGACGTGGCGGATTCCGAGGGCGTGAATGAAGCGCCAAAGCTCGCGGGATTTACTCGCTTCCACGCCGTCGAGTAGGTTCTGAGCGGATTTGCGGCCCATGCGTTCGAGGGCGGCCACGGAAGGCAATTCGAGGTGAAACAGATCGGCTGGATCTTTGACCAATTCGGCTTGCACCAAGAGGTCTGCTAGGGTGTCGCCGAGGCCTTCGATGTCCAGTGCCTTGCGGGAGGCGAAGTGGCGCAGCCAGCCTTTCACCTTTTCGGGGCAACCAGGATTTTCGCAGCGCAGGGCGACTTCGGATTCATGTCTGGCCACAGAGCCGTCGCACACGGGGCAGGCAGTGGGCATGACAAATTCGGTTTCGTCGCCGCTGCGTTTTTCGGCGACAACGCGGACCACGGCGGGAATGATTTCGCCGCGTTTTTCGATGATGACGCGGTCGCCAATTCGAATGTCTTTGCGGCGAATTTCGTCTTCGTTGTGCAGGGTGGCGCGGCTCACCGTGGTGCCGGAAACCAAGACCGGTTCGAGCTCGGCCACGGGAGTTAAGACGCCGGTTCGGCCCACTTGGATCGAGATCTCACGCAGGGTGGTTTCGGCCTGTTCGGGTTCGTATTTGTAGGAAGTGGCCCAGCGCGGGCTTTTGGAGGTACTGCCCATCGCGTCGTACAAATCGCGTTGGTCAACTTTGATCACCGCCCCGTCGATTTCGAAGTCGAAATCATGCTTCATGGCTTCGAGCTCATTTACCGCGCCCTGCAGCTCGGCCACGTTTTTGCAGGTCCAGGTTTTGGGTTGGGACTTGAAGCCAAAGGCATGGAGTTGGTTGAGAAGATCTTGGTGGCTGCTGAAGTCAATGCCGTCGAGTTCACCCACTGAATAGAGGGTTGCGTCGAGCGGGCGTTTGGCGACTTCGCGCGGATCGAGAAGTTTGAGCGAGCCCGCCGTGAAATTGCGTGGGTTCGCGTAGGGCTCTTTGCCGGCGTCGATTCGTTTTTGATTTAGGCTGTTAAATTTATCTTTGGCCATCCAGCATTCGCCGCGTACTTCCAGCACGGGTGGAGGATTGCCTTTGAGCTTAAGTGGGATGCTTTGGATGGTTTTTAGATTGGCGGTGATGTCGTCGCCGCTGATCCCGTCGCCACGAGTAAGGCCTCGAACGAGCGATCCGTTTTCGTAGCGGAGGGAAATGGCGGCTCCGTCGATTTTTGGTTCAACGATGTAGCTGATGCGATCCGCGTCCGCCCCGGGCACCAGCTTGCGCGTACGTTGGTCGTACTCTCCGATTTCCTCCATGCTGTAGGTGTTGGAGAGGGAGATCATTGGCCGGGCATGCCGAACATTATCGAAATGTTCGAGGGGTGCGCCGCCCACGCGTTGGGTAGGTGAGTCGGGGCTGGCGAATTCGGGATGTGCCGCTTCGAGGTCGCTTAACTCGTCGAGAAGGCGGTCGTATTCGCGGTCGGTTATTTCGGGGCGAGCTTCGACATAGTAGAGGTTGTTATGCCGATGAAGCTCCGCGCGTAAGGTTTCAATTTTTTCTTTCATGCATCTTTCTGAGGCAAACGATGAAGAGGCAGGCGGCGATGGCGCCGGCCGTATCTGCGACCCAATCCATCACGTCTGGATATCGGTCAGGGGTAAAGTGTTGATGAAGCTCATCACCGATTCCATAGAGGGAGGTGAGGATGGCGGCGACAAGCATCGCTTTGTTCACGGGGAGCTGCTGGCGGACACGTAAGGCACGATAAAAAAGGAGGCAGAGAAGTCCAAAGACGCCAAAGTGAGCGATTTTGTCGAAGTAGGTGATACCAATGCTCGGCAGGCTTTTTCCGCCGATGGAGCTGAGGATGAAAATGACGACCATCCATATAATGGCGAGTAGCCAGGTAGCGCTCCAGGTGCTGGTCCACGTCTTGTTTTCTGATGTCTTGGAAGGTTGCACACCGTCGGATAGCGATTGGAACGGCGGTTGGTCAACGATTTGTTGTTGGCCCGATTCCACATTCTCGTGTCCTGCTCATCCTAATTCGTAACCAAGGTTGGGAATATATATGCCCATATTTGGTGAAAAGCTTTTAACTCTTTGCCTTCCAATTGTTGCACTATCGAAATCTTGTTGTATGCGAAGAGGGGGAGTAAATCATTGGCGATAGGTAGATTATAGCGTGCAGGTACTTTCGGAAACAGTTTGGCAAGAGCGTGAAGCGGCGCATCGAGCACGTCTACACGCGTGGCTCGAGCCGCAACTTAGTCGCCGTTCTCACGGCAAAAAACATCCGATTTTCGACTTTCTCTTTGAATATTATGGGTTTCGTGCCTCTGCATTGAAGCGCTGGAGTCCAGGGGCACACGTGCTTCTCGAAGGGGAGGCGGCTAATCGCTTTCTGGAGCGCTCTTACTTTACTCCGTTCACCGGCCCAGTCCAAGGCGCGGAAACCTCTGGTGTGTTTTTGCCACCAGACAGCATGCCGGAAAAGCGCCGCGAAGCAGCGACGTGGATTCTAAATTTGTTGAATCGCGTACAGTCGCGTCGGCCTATGCTTGGCTGTTACGGACTACATGAGTGGGCCATGGTATGCGATGAAGGTGACGTTCGGCATCATGATTACGAGTTTCGCTTGCCTCAAGTTGAGATCGAAGCGGTGGTGCACGATCAGCCAGTAGCGTGTTCTCATTTTGATGCCTTTCGCTTTTTTTCAGAATCGGTGAAGGGCCAGAACGAGTTAAACCCAACCCGGGATAATCGGCTAAAAGATGAGCAACCCGGCTGTCTCCACGTCAACATGGATCTTTATAAATGGAGCTTTAAGCTGTATCCTTGGTTGCCGAGTGAGTTGATTGCGGATGCTTTTCAAGATGCGGTGTTTGCTCGTGAAGTGGATATGAGGGCTAGCCCATATGATTTTACCGAGCTCGGGTACCAACCAATTTTCATTGAGAGTGAATCTGGTCGGGAAGAGTATAAACGTGAGCAAAAACGGATCCATGATCGCGGTTTACGAATGCGGGAGCGCTTGATCGCGGCCATCGAAAATGTACTGCAAGATCAGTCGACCTACAATAATGTAGAATCATAGTGTCAAACAGTTGCATTCTGCACTTGATCTAGTTGCGCAAGAATGCCTAGGGGGCAGGCATGGTACCTGATTATCTTAACCTCGAACGCAACCAGTCTATTAGCGGCGCCTCCATGAAAGAGGCAATTCTGGAACATTTAAAATTTAGTTTAGCGCATTTGCCAGAGAATGCGACGCCGCGTGATTGGTGGATTGCGACCTCGAAGGCGGTTCAGGATCTTGCGGTTGAAAAGATGATGGCGACGATGTCGGCGCATAATGCGGCGAACACACGTCGGGTTTATTATCTTTCCTTAGAATATCTCATGGGGCGTCTGCTGAATGCCAATATGTTTAATGCTGGGGTTGAAACTCACGTACGCGAAGCCTTGTCCGAGCTTGGCCAAGATTTCGATGTCATCTGTGAAGAAGAGTATGACATGGGGCTGGGCAATGGGGGGCTGGGACGTCTCGCGGCTTGCTTCCTTGATAGCATGGCGACACTTGATTTACCTGCGGTTGGTTACGGGATTCTTTATGAGTTCGGTTTGTTCCGTCAGGAATTTATCGATGGTCATCAAGTCGAGCATCCAGATAGTTGGCGCAAATTCGGCAATGTTTGGGATATTACTCGTCCAGAATACAAGCAGACCATCGAGATTTACGGTGAAATTGAAAACGTGTTTGATGATACAGGGCGATACAAACCCAAGTGGGTGAACACCAAGAAGATCGATGGGATTCCTCACGATATTCCGATTATTGGCTTTGATACCAACACGGTGAACTTCCTCCGTTTATGGGAGTCCTCTTGCTTTGATGAGCTTGATTTGGATGAGTTTAACCGTGGTGGATATGTTGAAGCGGTGACGCAAAAGGTTGAAAGCGAAACGATCTCGAAAGTGTTGTATCCGAATGACACGACCGAGAGTGGTAAAGAGCTTCGCTTAGTCCAGCAGTACTTTTTCGTTTCTTGTTCGTTGCGCGACATCATTCGTCGCTACCAAAAGCAGAATCAGGGTTGGGACAGCTTTCCTGAAAAAGCGGTGATTCAATTGAACGATACGCATCCGGCGATTGCGGTGGCCGAACTCATGCGAATTCTTCATGATGAAGAAGATATGGCCTGGGAAGAAGCGTGGCGCATTTGCTCACGCACCTTCGCTTACACAAATCACACCTTGCTGCCCGAAGCCTTAGAAACGTGGTCCGTGCCGTTGATGGAAAAAGTGTTACCTCGCCACGCACAGATTATTTTCGAAATTAATCGTCGCTTCATGACCGAAGTTGAGGCAGCTCATCCCGGTAATTCAGAGCTTAAAAAGAAGCTTTCGATTGTACAAGAAGGGCATCCACAATCTTTCCGCATGGCAAATCTTGCGGTTGTCGGAAGTTTTTCCGTGAATGGAGTGGCGGCTCTGCATACCGAGTTGCTCAAGAGTTCGCTATTCTATGACTTTAATAAATTCTTCCCAACTAAGTTTAACAACAAGACAAATGGGGTAACCCCACGTCGTTGGTTGCTTGCGATCAATCCAGAGCTTTCAGAGTTGTACAGTTCGCATATCGGACGCAACTGGCCGAAAGATTTGAATCAGCTTCGTGAATTAGAATCTCAGATTGACGATCCTGCCTTCTGTCAGAAGTTCCGGGATATCAAACGAGCCAACAAAGTGAAGTTGGCAGAAGTGATTCTTCGCGAATGTGGTGTGACGGTTAGCCCGGATGCCTTGTTCGACGTGCAGATCAAGCGCTTACACGAGTACAAACGTCAGCACCTGAATCTTCTCTATATCTTGGCGCTGTATCGCCGTCTCTTGAATGACCCAGACGCGGACATTACCCCTCGGGTATTTATCTTTGGCGCGAAAGCGGCACCGGGTTACGACCTCGCCAAGACCATCATCAAAGCAATCAATTCTGTGGCAAAAATTGTAAACAACGATGAGCGTATCAAAGATAAGCTCAAGGTTGTCTTCCTGCCCAACTATCGTGTTTCTTTGGCTTCGCACATTATTCCTGCGGCTGATTTGAGCGAGCAGATTTCAACCGCGGGCAAAGAAGCAAGCGGAACGGGTAACATGAAGCTCGCTTTGAATGGCGCGTTGACCATTGGCACGCTCGATGGCGCGAACATTGAGATCAAAGAAGAGGTCGGCGACGACAATATCTTTATCTTTGGCATGAATGTAGAAGAGGTCACGGCCTTGCGTGAAAGCGGCTACAATCCATGGGATTGGTTCAATAATGATGAGCAACTTCGCACTGTGATTGACTGGATTGGCAGTAATTACTTCACCCCAGACGAGCCAGGGGTGCTAAATTCGATCCGTGAAAGCCTTTTGGACCACGGTGACCCATTCCTCGTTTTGGCGGACTTTGCATCCTACGTAGAATGCCAAGATCGAGTTGGCGAAGCCTATAAAGATGTCGATTATTGGACAAAAGCAGCGATTCTCAATAGCATTCGGGTCGGAAAGTTCAGTTCTGACCGGACAATTCGCCAGTATGCAGATGAAATTTGGAACTTAGATTCGCTAAAAGTCGAAATGTCTTAGCCCATTCTGCTTCGGAATCCTCGCGAACTGCTAAATCAGCACACCAAGCTTGCCTCTAGCCTTGACCCTCTGATCTCTCTTCGCTAGAAATCCCTCAATTATAGAAGGACTACACTATGCGTCGAATCGCGGTAACCGGTTACGGAATTGTATCAAGTATTGGCAACAATGTTGCTGAAGTCACGGACTCTCTCAAAGAGGGGCGTTCGGGTCTTGCGTATTCGGAAGAGTACAAGGAACTCGGATTCCGCAGTCATGTATATGGCCCGGTAAAGCTCGATCTTGAAGCCGAGATTCATCGGAAAGTGCGGCGTTTTATGGGGCAAGGAGCAGGATACTGCTACCTCGCGATGAACGAAGCCATCGAGAAGGCTGGCTTAGACGAAAGCGTGATTTCTGATCACAAAACCGGCCTTGTCGTCGGTATTGGCGGCTCTTCGGTATACGATTTAGTTGAAGCGGTAGACACCTTGCGGAATCGCGGCCATCGTAAAGTCGGTCCCTACTACGTGCCTCGTAGCATGGCCAGTGGTATCGCGGCCAACTTGGCAACCGTCTTTAAAATCAAAGGCATGTCTTACTGCATGAGCTCCGCTTGCGCGACGAGCTCAACCTGTATCGGTCACGCGAGTGAGCTGATCCAAATGGGCAAGCAAGACGTTGTCTTTGCTGGTGGTGGTGATGAAATTTATTGGGCGGATACCATGTTGTTTGACGCCATGGGTGCTCTCAGTAGCAAGTACAACGATACGCCTGAAAAAGCCTCTCGCACCTACGATGCCAATCGGGATGGCTTTGCTATTTCTGGCGGTGGCGGGATCATGGTTCTCGAAGCCATGGATCACGCGATTGCGCGTGGCGCAACAATTTACGGCGAGCTCGTCGGATACGGCGCGACCTCTGACGGTGAAAACATGGTTGCACCTTCTGGCGAAGGCGCGACGCGTTGCATGAAACAGTGTCTCGAAACGGTTAATGCACCGATTGACTACATCAACACCCACGGAACCAGCACGCCGGTTGGCGATATCACCGAGCTCAAAGCTATCGGTGAAGCCTTTGGTGATGCAGCCAAAGATATCAAAATTGCCTCAACCAAATCCCTGTCAGGTCATGCACTTGGTGCGGCTGGCGTGAACGAAGCGATTTACAGCCTCATCATGATGGAGCATAATTTCATCGCAGCTTCGGCCAACATCGAAACGCTTGACCCCGAAACTGAAGGCTATCAAATCGTTCAAGAGCGAATTGATAACGCAGAGCTTAACACGATTATGTCGAATAGCTTCGGCTTTGGTGGCGCAAACGCAACCCTCGCATTCGCCCGCTATAAAGGCTAATACAGACTAGGCGTGCATCTCAGACTAGGCGTGCATCTCAGACTAGGCGTGCAACACAGACTAGGCGTGCAACACAGGCTAGACTGGCACTCAGAGAGCAAGCGTCCCTGACCCGCGTTTAAAAGCCTCATTCCGATGAGGCTTTTTGCGTTTAACGACTCACTAATCACCTCAAAGGCACCATGGCTAAAGTAGATCTTCCGGCAATTATACATGCGGCGCGGCAGACGCTCGAGGCGCAGATTGCGGCTGAGCCCTTGTCTGAAGTTAAGCAACGGATCGCGGATGCACCACCGGTTCGCTCCTTCAAACAGGCGCTTGCAAGCGGGCAGGGGATCGTGGCGGAGATCAAGGATCGTTCTCCAAGCATGGGGAATATGCGGGCTGAAAACGTGGCTGCCGCGCCTCGGGCTTATGCTCAAGCAGAGATTGTTCGCGCGGTCAGCGTCTTGACCAATGAAGAGTTTTTTGGCGGCACCTTGGATCGCGTGGCTCGCTTTAAAGAAGAGATCAAGAAGCCGATCTTACGAAAAGACTTTGTCTTCGAAGCCTATCAGATTTACCAGTCGCGCGCCGCTGGAGCCGATGCGCTTTTGCTCATGGTCAACGTGATCGAAGACCCGGCTAAAATCAAAGCGCTTTTCGAGCTCACCAAGGAACTGGGGATGGACGCCTTAATCGAAACCCATACCCCAGCGGAAATCGAAGCGGTGGCAGATTTCGCAGATATCATGGGAATCAACTCGCGTAATTTTAAGGCTGAAGAAGGCTTTGACGAAGCATCTCGAACCGAAGCTGGAGGCGACAGTTCGATCGACCTCGGCGTATTCGGTCATGTCCAACATCTACCGGCAGAAACGATCAAGATCGCGGAAAGCGGGATTCACAGCGCAACGGATCTCAAGAAGGTTTACGCTGGTGGCTTTCATGCCGCCTTGATTGGTACCGCGTTCTTGACCTGCGAAGATGGGATCGACGCCAAGCTTGCCGAGTTCAACCTGAAGGCCTGAGGCCTAGCGAGATGAGCGCATCTGCGAAGCATGAAAATCCAGCCCTGCGACGAACCGTTTCGCTCTTTGTTCTGATTTTTGGCTCTACCATACTGGGGGCTTTGATCGCCCCGCATCTTTACAACGGCCTCATTCATCTCGGGCGCGAAACGGGGTGGTCCGGGTTGCGTAACATTGAGTTTCAACGTGTCTTTGGTCGCGCCGTCATGGTCATTTTGGTGCTTGGATTATATCCTGCGATCCGCGCTTCTGGGATTCGCACTTGGGGCGATATTGGCTTGGCGCCTGCACCGGGTTGGCGGAGGCGGATGTTTCGTTGGTTTGGTATCGGCGCACTCACCATGGGGAGCTTATTCGCCATCGGCTTGCTCACTGGTTTTTATGAAATCGATATCGCAGACCGACTCAAGAAACCGCACAAGGTCGCGGAAATTTTTATCGGCTCCTTTATCATTGGCTTCCTTGAGGAATTTCTTTTTCGCGGTCTCTTTTTTACCTCCTTTCGGCTACGACTGAGTTTTTGGGCCTCCGCTTCTGCCTCGAGTATGATTTTTGCCTTGGTGCATTTTGTTCGGCCTGAGCCTCTGGTTGGCGTCGTACATGCGGAGTGGGACGAAGGCTTTCGCCTCTTGAATGACGCCTTTTATTTTGGGCATGAGCTGGTGAATTATATGCCGTTGATGCTGACCCTTTTTGTCATGGGGCTTGTGCTCTGTGCGTTTACCGAACGGACCAAATCACTTGCGGCGGCGATTGGGCTACATGCCGGTTGGGTACTCGCGATGCGCTTTGGCACCAACGCGTGCTCCGTCGATAAGGCAGGGTGGCTCTACGGTCAGACCGCCGATATCACCAAGAGCTGGATGGTGCTTGTCCTCGCAGTCGGGTTTTTAATTTTCGCGTTGCGGATGCCAAGGGCCGCATCGCCTGAAGCCAACCCTGAATCCAGCTCTGAATCCAATTCGGGAGATGCTGCGTGAAAACCCTCTTCCGCTCCGCGCTTAATCTGATCTGGCCACGTGCTTGTGTGGGCTGCGGAGAAAACCTTGATCCGGATTCTCCCGAATTCTGTTGGACTTGTTTTCGCTCCATCGAGCCAGTGTCTGAACCCTTTTGTCAAACTTGCGGGATGCCGGTTCCAGGTGAAACCTTCGTCAACTATGAGTGCCAAAGCTGTTGTGAGACATCGGTGCATTTCGATTGTGCACGCTCCGCTGCTCGCTTCGATGGGGTGATGCGGCATGCCATCCACAATTTTAAATATCGGCAGAGCCTTTGGCTCGACGAAGCGCTGGGGGACTACCTTTGTTCGGCGGCCGAGGCGTATTTACCCGTGTCTGAGCTCACATCCATCGTGCCGGTGCCCCTCTTTTCGCGTCGATATCGTGAGCGGGGATACAACCAGTCTCAGCTTTTGGCCGATGTTTTAGGCGCTCGATTGGACCTTCCGGTGCTCAAAGCGCTAAAACGAACCCGCGCAACCCCTTCTCAAACCAATCTTTCTGTCGAAGAACGGCGTAAAAATGTTCGAAATGCCTTTGCCACTTATCCGATTGACCCGGCACAGGCAAAAACGGTATGCTTGGTCGATGATGTGATGACTTCTGGTGCGACGGTAAATGAATGTGCCCGTGTTCTAAAAAAAAATGGAACTGAAACGGTGTATGTCCTGACTGTGGCGCGAGGATAATCAGATAAGATCAGCCTGCCGCTTGTTTTGTTAATAGGTTGTTTACAGTTCGTTTTTTGTTCGTTTATAGTTCGTTTATAGTTTGTACAAAATTAGCAGGTGGTACAAAAACGAGTTGTTTAGATGCACAAACTTGCAGAATACGATACGGAAAGATAAGGCGTGAAAGAAAAAGAAGGACTGCCCATGTCACTATTTGGAAAACGATTTTTTTCGTCCAGTCGGTCGAAGAAACAAGATATGCCCACCGGAATCTGGCTGAAATGCCCTTCCTGTGAAGAGATGTTACACAAAAACGATCTGAAGAATGCGCTTCAGGTTTGTAGTCAATGCGACCATCATTTTCCCGTCGCTCGTATGGAGCGAGTCGCCATGCTTTCTGAAACCGGTACCTTCATCGAAGAGTGGGACGAGTCGCTCACCAGCGCGGATGCCCTCGGCTTCAAGGGTGCTTCGACCTACGCAAGCAAGATCAAAGATAACATGGCCAAGACCGGCTTTAATGACGCGGTGAGCTGCGGCACGGTACAGATGGGATCCCATCTTGTGGCCCTCGGCATCATGGATTTCTCTTTTCTTGGTGGTAGTATGGGTGCGGTGGTTGGTGAAAAAATCACCCGCATGATCGAAAATGCGACCGAGCAAAAAATCCCTGTGGTGCTTTCCTGTGCATCCGGTGGTGCGCGGATGTATGAAGGGCTGTTCAGTCTCATGCAGATGGCTAAAACCAGTGCGGCGCTTTCCCGTCATGCCGAAGCCGGTTTGCCATATATTCCTGTGCTCACGCATCCGACCATGGCCGGGGTCATGGCAAGTTTTGCTACCCTAGGCGATGTGATCGTTGCGGAACGCGGCGCACTTATCGGCTTTGCCGGTGCTCGTGTGATCAAAGAAACGACCAGTCAAGAATTACCAGAAGGCTTCCAGCGAGCCGAATTCCTCCGCGACCATGGCCTCATTGATGTCGTGACCCATCGAGCTGAACTGAAGGATAATTTGGTTCAGATCCTCGACTTCCTTTGCGCCGCCAAAAACTAAGCGACGACCCAAGGCGATTTTTAATATTTGGGATTCTCAAATGGACGCCTCGTGTGCGCAGCAAATGCGCATGTAGGGTAACGCGTTTCACGTGGTTTGGTTTGTGAGCCCGTTTTACCCCTCATTATTTTAGCCATCTGTTGGCGAATTTTACCCCCTGTCAATTCATGGCCAAGCCTTCCGGACCGTCTCTCGAGGACCAACTCGAGACGCTTTATGTGCGCCGTAATTTTGGCATCAAACCCGGCTTAGAGGTGATGAGCGCCTTGTTGGCTGAGCTAGGAAATCCTCAGGCTTCCTTTCTCTCAGTCCACATTGCTGGCACCAATGGGAAAGGGTCGACCGCCGCCACCATCGAATCCGTGGCGCGTTGCATGGGCTTGAAGACAGGCCTGAATACCTCCCCGCATTTATGCTCCTTCTCGGAACGAATTAAAATCGCGGGAGAGCCGATTTCAGATGCGCAGCTTGTTTCCATTTTGGAAGAAGTAGATGCAGCCGATAAACGCACCGGCCTGCGTTCCGCCACCTTTTTTGAGTGCGCTACCGCCATGGCATTTCTCGCCTTTCAGCAAGCCGAAGTGCAGCTCGCGGTGATCGAAACCGGTTTGGGTGGCCGCTGGGATGCCACCAATGTCATCACCCCGTTGGTCTCTGTTATTACCCGTATCGACTTGGATCACACCCAATGGCTCGGCTCGACTTTAACCGAAGTCGCCTCCGAAAAAGCAGGAATCATCAAGCCCGGCCGGCCGGTGATTTCCTCGCCGCAAGATCCTGCTGTGCTTCGCGTGCTTGAGGAGACTGCGGACGAAGCCTCTAGCCCGTTCCTTGTAGCGGATCAGCAGGTTTCCATCGGCCGATCTTCGGTCGATGTCGACGGGCAAAAGGTGCAGATCGACTCGCAGCTCGGGGGCTATGGACACTGCCGCTTTCCGTTGCACGGCGAGCACCAACTGCAGAACTTGGCCGTGGCCATCGCCACCTGCGAATCCATTTGCGACACAATCGGAATTCCCCTCGAACCCAAGATCGTAAAGCAGGGCGTCGCTTCTATCGAGTGGCCCGGGCGCTTCGACGTGGTTGAAACCGATCCACCGCTTGTTTTAGACGGGGCGCATAATCCCGCCGCCATGAACATTCTGATCGAGACGCTCGACGCTGTTTTCCCCAAAATGCCGGTCGCCTTTGTCGCCTCTTTTTTACGGGATAAGGATGTTTCGAAGATATTGCCAAAAATGGCCGATGCCAGCCGGAAAATTTGGTTGAGTCCATTGGATCAAGGCCGAACCACCGTGCGCGCAGCAACCGCCGATGAATTAGCCGAAAAAGCCGCCTCTACGCAGGTAAACGCAGTCGTTTTGCCGCTTGAGGAAAGCCTTTCCGAGGCGCGAGCTTGGGCGCAGGAGCATGATGGGGTAGTTTGCGTCACGGGATCACTTTTTCTCGTTGCAGAATCGATGAAGATTTTGCCTAACCAAACGTCCTAAAGATAAAACGTCCTCTTGGATTCGTATCATGTTAAAAATCGCCATAGCTTGCGGTGGCACCGGTGGACATATTTTCCCCGGTTTGGCCACAGCGGAAAAACTGCGTTTACGCGGTCACGACATTGTGTTGTGGCTCGCTGGTAAAGACGTGGAGGCGGACGCATTAAAAGACTGGGAGGGACCTCGTCACACAGTGAAGTCGCAGGGGTTTCAATCCAAGAGCCCGGTCGAAATTACGCGCACCGTCTACTCGCTGAATCGCGCCACGGCTCAATGCCGTCGGCTCATGCGCAAGGACAAGCCGGATGTGATTCTCGCC
>Ga0114957_1001518_pt1 | contig 24929 bp, 19 predicted proteins | sample BantaG_FD_87175 | JGI IMG/M metagenome (GOLD analysis project Ga0114957, IMG submission 87175) | Marine algal microbial communities from Bantry Bay, Ireland - BantryBay_4 metaG | ecosystem: Host-associated > Algae > Red algae > Unclassified | place: Bantry Bay, Ireland | collected 2014-11-21
TCTTTTGAAATTACTTTTCGTTAGAAATTCCTTAAATAGCTAAGGCTATTCGCGAAATTTATAACTCAATCAATTTCAAAATAACCTATTCAAATTCGGACGAAACTTAAATTACAGTGTATTTAGCAAAGGCAATAAGGAAAAACGATAAACTAAACTATTTATGTTTCGACAATTATTTATTAATAACTGGAAGCAGAAAAAGCGCTCTCCTTTTTTAGGCAATAGTACCGGCCAAAAGATTGTGATAGGTTTTCTGGCCGTTTATTTTCTACTCAACTTTTTAGTATTAGGATTCATAGCAAAAATTTTTCTGTTGGAAACTTTTCCGGATTCGAGTCCTTTTGTAAAGTTCAATGGGTTTTTACTATACTATTTTTTAATGGATATTCTTATCCGTTTCTTTTTACAGGAATTTCCAGTGCTTAATATTCAGCCCTACCTGGCTATGCCTGTTAAAAGAAATACGCTGATCCATTTTCTTTTGGTGCGCTCTATGCCTACCTTTTTCAATTTTCTTCCGCAGCTTGTGATCGTTCCATTTTTCTTTATGGAGGTCTTGCCGGCGTTTGGAATAGTAGGGGCACTTGCCTGGTTTATCGTAACGCTGTGTTTGGTTCTGCTCGCTAATTTCATGGGTTTTTATTTAAAGAAAACATTTGATGTGAAGCCGACCCTGGCAGTGGTAGGCATGGTGCTTTTGGGTGGTCTGTACTATTTAGATTCAGAGGGCTATCTGGGGCTGACAACGGCATTTGAAGGGTTTATGAACACTGTAGTTGCAGCACCTTACTTTGCTTTAATTCCAGTTGCTTTACTGCTCGGGATGTATTTTTTCATCTTTGGATTTTTCAAAAAACGTGTTTATTTAGACACCGTGAGTTTGGAGCGAAAAACGCAGGATGCGGGTACCTACGATTTTGCATTCTTAAATCGTTTTGGCAAAATGGGTGATATGATGCAGCTTGAAGCTAAAATGCTTTGGCGTTCAAAACGTTCGCGAACTTATGCGTATTTGTCCGTTGCGTTTATGCTGTATCCTCTAATTCTTTTAAATAATCCAGTGATGGATAGTATCGGTGGAAAATTAGGGATCAGTATTTTTGTCACCGGAATTTTTGCATTCAATTATGCACAGCTTTTGCTCTCCTGGCACAGCGTACATTTTGATTATATCCTTACCCGAAATATTACTGGGAAAGAACTTATAAAATCTAAATTTACCTTGTTGGCTGTGGTTACGTTTATCTCTTTTGTATTGACGATACCCTATCTTTTTTTGAATAAATGGTTTTTCTTTACGCTATTGGTCGCCATGTTATTTAACATAGGTTGGAGCATGTATTTCTACATCTATATCGCTTCTTACAATTCTAAAAAAATTGATCCGGCCAAAGGGGGGGCATTTAATATGGAAGGTTTCGGTGCCGCACATTATTTAATTATGATTCCCATATTGGCCATTCCTATTTTGTTGTATTACTTCCCATTTGGAATGATGGGGAAACCTTATTTAGGTTTACTTGTTGTTGGTCTTTTTAGTTCGTTGGGGATTCTCTTTCGAGAAAAAATATTGGACTGGCTTGTAGCCAAATATGAAGAAAGAAAACACTTTATTGCTTCGGACTTTAGAAAGCAATAACAGGTCGAAGACGTTTACTAAACGTTAAAAATTTTGGTAAACGTTGTACCACAAACACCATTCGTCAAAAACAAACAAGTTTAGAATCAATTAAAAAATGAAAAATGATTTCAATAAATAATATCCAAAAAGCCTATCAGGGCAATGTAGTTTTAAACGTACCAAGCCTCGAAATCCAAGCCGGTGAAAGCATCGGACTAGTCGGAAACAACGGTGCAGGAAAGACCACCCTGTTTAGCTTACTCCTCGATCTCCTTCGCGCCAACTCCGGTGAAATAACATCCAAAGGTCTCAACGTAGCAAAGACGGAGGAATGGAAAAAGTTTACCGGTGCTTACCTGGATGAAGGGTTTTTACTAGAGTTCCTGACACCACAGGAATACTTCGAATTCACGGGCCGCCTCTACGGAAAAAATAAATCCGATGTCAATTTATTTTTACAACAATACACCGACTTCTTCAACGACGAAATACTCGACAACAAAAAATATATCCGCGACCTTTCAAAAGGAAATCAAAAGAAAGTCGGCGCCATCGGCGCCCTCATCGGCGGCCCCGAAATCGTTATCCTCGATGAGCCCTTCGCCAACCTTGATCCAACATCCCAGATTCGCCTAAAAACCATCATCAACAACCTACCCGATGAAAAAACGGTCTTGATCTCCAGTCACGACCTCAGCCACATCACCGAAGTCTGCGAACGAATTGTCGTATTGGAAAAAGGCGAAGTGGTGAAAGATATTAAAACCTCTGAAGCTACGCTGAAGGAGTTGGAATCTTACTTTGCGGTCTAGGGAGGATGGGATACGGATTGGACGGGTCTAACGGATTTACACAGATTTTCCTCTGTCGTGAATAGCTTATGATCGTAGAAAAAACGCATTCTTTTCCGTACCTGCGTATGCCACTTCGACCGACAAGTACCTTAGTGAGCTTCACCTCCTACGAAAAAAAACCGTCCTTATCCGTTCAATCCGGTACGCCAAGAGGCGTGCGTGTAACCCTAATTACATAACTATCTAAAGGAGGAAAGCGCCTTATAGTCCAATAAGCCGTTCAGCCTAAAGCATTGCTGAGGCTGAGGGAGGAAATGAACTCCTGTTCCAATCCAGGTCGCTTTAGCGACTACGAAATAAGACGAACATCCCCCTCCGCAATATGAATCGTTTTCAACGAGGTAGTCCGCTTGCTAATATCCGTAGAGCCATTCTCCAAACGCAATACACCACGCGGACAAACGGCAGCACAAATACCACAACCAACACAAGAAGCACGAACCACATTTTGGCCACGCTGTGCATAATGCCGTACATCAATTCCCATCTCACAATAGGTGGAACAATTGCCACAAGAAATACACTGACCACCATTGACGGTTATTCTAAATCGCGACTTGAATTTCTGAACCAAACCCAAATAAGCAGCAAGCGGACACCCAAAACGACACCAGGTTCTATTCCCCATCAGCGGATAAAATCCGGTACCTACAACACCCGCAAAGGCAGAACCGATCAGAAACCCATACCAGGTTCTGACCACTTCGGTATTGATAAAAGCGAAGGTAGCACTACCCGTAAAATAAGTATAGAGCACACCAATAGTCATCAACACTGCAAAGACCAAAACACCGTGAATAATGTAACGCTCGTACTTCCAGGCACGCACACTTTTGTCAGAAAGCTGCCGATAGGGATCACCCATTGTTTCGGCCAGACCACCACATCCGCAAACCCAACTACAGTACCAGCGTTTGCCATAAAAGTAAGTAAACAATGGTACCCCAATCAACGCTAAAACAATTCCCCATACCAACATGAAAATCCCCATGTTGCCGTTCGCTATCAGTTCTTTAATATTGTAATCAAAAAAGAAAGTATAATTTAAAGGCCAGATGTTTTTGAAGTCGTAATAGGGCTGGTTGAAGCGAGCCATTAAATCCGGAATTAAAAAAGCAAAGCCAGTCTGGAAAAACATAACAGAATATGTACGAATTCGTTGGTACCTGTTGTGGCGATACTTTGCGATCATCCGGATGCCCATTACAAGGACGATGATAGTGTAGAGGAAACCGTACAAAAACCAACGGCTGGCAGCATTACCACTAATCAGTCTACTGACCGGATCAACTAGTACAATCCAATTGGTCATATATTGCGGACCCCAATAAAGCAAGACATAAAAAAGGATCAAAAATATACCTGCAAGCACCCCAAACCAAGCGGTAACATCCGGTGAGGCAGAACGTGCTGGATTGTGATCTTTTTCTTCTCCTTTGACATAAACTAAAAAGTAGATAATGCCACCAACCAGAAAAGTTAGTAAAGGAAAAATAAAGTTATTTCCCATATAAGCTATACCATAAAGCAAGGTTGCTGAAATAGTAGCAAGTAAGAAAAATGTGCGAACATTAAATGACAAACCACGAGTCAGTGAACTGTGATAAATGTGATTGTTTTTAATGCCGGGAATCAAGTTGAACAAAGGAATAATATAGAGCAAACCTCCAATAATCCCAAGTCCAAATGTCAAAAAGAAAAAGAGCGGAATGTGGTTAGGAAGTAGGCCTCCCGCAGACGACTTTACCGTGTTGAAGGTATAATCTTTTAATTCCCAATCGCCAATTTTATACTCCCATTCACCCACATCTTTGGGTATTCCTTCGGCAGCTTTTTCCTTTAGAGCGGCTTGACTTTTTTTGAGAAGATCCTCATACACAGCAATAAAGCCAAGGCTGGTAGGGTAGGTTTTGCCAAGCATGTCAGACTGTTTTGCCTGTTCGAGAATTTCTTTTTTATGATACTCGGTTTTTACTTGGATGCTGTCTTCTGTAAGGGTGTAGTCACTAAGTCCAAGAGAGGCTATAAAGATACCGATGGCGAGCATTAATAAGGCCAAGCCTAATTTTTGTATAAAGTTCATCTGATTGTTTTTAGGCTTTTAGTTTGGAGAGAAAACGCATGACACTGTCAAGGTTTCGTTTCTTCTTTAGTGTGAGTTGCTTACCGCTTTGGTGGTTGTACAAGTTGAGCAAATCGGCTTCGTACATTTGGTAAAATTCCGGATCAAAATTAGCCAAACTCAAATCGCTCAAAACAGTTTCAATACTGGTCTTTTCCTTTATCCATTTTTCACAAACTTCGTGTCGGTATCTGACGCCCATTAAGTGAAACCCGAGTAGGTTGTTGTCGTTCTTATCGTACACCAATCGGATCGCTTTATCGCCGTCCGGATGCTCCCAGTAAAGTTGTGCATGATCTTCCGGAGCTTTGGCCATGACGGTTCCGTAAATCTGATATTCAATTTCAAAAAACTTGGCCGAGTTGAACCAGAGGCCAGGATCGTAATCCGTAGGTTTGGAGCAAATAGTGTGCGCCACCGTTTCACCCATCATGCGTCCCGTATACCAGATGGCTTCTACCGGTCGGCGTCCGGGAAGTGGTTCGCGCTGTTGCGCACAATCGCCAATTGCATAAACATCCGGAATGTTGGTTTCGAGTTTTTGGTTAACCAAAATACCTTTATCCATTTCTATCTCCGAACCTTTTAAGCAATTGATATTGGGATGCACACCTGCAGTCAATCCAACGTAACCACAGTCAATGCGATCTCCTTTATTGGTAATGACAGCGCAAGCTTTTCCCGAGCCATCATCTACGATTTCTTTAAGTTCTGTTTCTAGCCGCAGATCGATTCCATTAGCTATGATGTGGCGGGTAACCATTGCTGATTCTTCCGGAGGTAAAACACCATTCCAGAAACTATTTTCACGCACCAAAAATACAACCGGGATATGACGAGAGTGAAACATCTCTGCCATTTCGATACCAATCAAACCACCACCCACGATCACTGCTTGTTTTAGTCCGTCGCTATGCTTTTCCATTGCCTCCAAATCTTGTATGCTGTATAGGCCGTGAACGCGATCAAGGTCTTGACCGGGCCATCCAAACTTGTTGGGTTCTGATCCGGTGGCGATAATTAATTTATCATAAGCTAACTTTTCGCCGCCTTTAAAGTGTAGTGTTTTTTCGGAAGTATTCACTTTTTCAACGTAAGCCTTTTTGAGATCGATCCTGTTTTTTTCCCAAAACCAGTCTTCATATGGCTTAGTGTCCTCTTGACGCATATGTCCCATGTAGATGTACATAAGTGCCGTGCGAGAAAAGAAGTAATCAGATTCTGCTGAGATAACGGTGATTTGATGATCACTTAATTTTCGAATGAAACGAGCTGCAGTTATACCGCTGATTCCATTGCCAATGATTGCGATGCGCATATGAGGGGTTATTGTTTATATTAAATGGGCTCATGGGGTTTTAAACGTGTAATAAATTCAGTTACATTTTTGAATGCTTCTTTTTTGCGATGACTTCGCCAATTTTTCTTCAAATAGCTAAGGCTATGCTCAAAAAAATTGACTCGTACGCACAAAAAATAACCGATTCAAAATGTAAAGCAACTTAATACACAGGGTAATAAAGTATCCAAGGTACTAAAATGTTCCCAACTTTGAGATTTGAAATACCTTAGTTCTGGGAGTTATATAGAATATATAGAAGTTGTTTATAGTTATCTCCTAAAGGCGCACCTAAGTGCCTGGCCAGCCGGACAGGCACTTAGGTGCAGCCATAGGAGGTAACTTCAAACAACTTCATAGTATGCATAGATGCTTGTCTTAGAAAAGACATGAGATTTTGGAAATTTTGAGAAAGGTCAAAATTTGTCATTTCTACCTTTTGCCAATGTAGTTTTTTAAATTGTCCGTATATTGAGGAATTATTCTTTAATAACTTAAATTCGATCGAAAATGAAAAAATATTTACTACTATTATTTTTTGCGTGTTCGGCTTCGCTTGTAATGGCACAGGCAATTGAGGCTTCACCAGAAATGGTTACTATCTTTGAACAGGGATACCTTTCTGATGATGACCGGGCAGGGCACTCTACCATGACAAATACTGCAATGACTACAAAAACCTTTGATTGGGTATTGGAGACAATTTGTAATCCGGCAAATGTTGATATCGTTTACTGTGACAAGCAGGGTTGCTATTTATCGGGTACCGTTACAGGTTCGGTTACATTGGAGGCTGGAGAGTCTGGTCCAATGGACTTACACGTTGATGCGGGGGATGTGGAATATCCTATTGTTGCCACTGTTACATTGACGGATCAGAGCAATAGTTTCAATAATGTAACCGTAACGTTTGAATATGGTGCTTGTGATACTCCAGTTGGTACGGAAGAAATAGCTGCGGCTAAAAGCATTACCCTATTCCCTAACCCTGCAACGACTGAATTTACTTTATCAGAAAATACAGTGGTTGAGAACGTAGTGGTATACAATATGCTGGGAGCTGTCGTTAAGCGTTTTCAGACAAATGGCAACAATACTTACGACATCGCTGATTTGAATACTGGTATCTATATGCTTCAGTTGCTAGGCGAAGACGGTGAATTGTTGAGAACGATGAAGATGAACAAAGGAAATTAGAATGTGAATTAGAATGGGAATGCCCTCTGGCGCGAATATCGCGTGAGGGGGCATTTGCCCTTTAAAATCAAATTTGTTCACTAAGAACGACACCTAAGCCGTTAGGCACTCCTTTGATTTTGACTTTTACCCCTCATACTCCACAAAATTACGAGGCGTCTCATACAGCCGAATCGCCAAATCATACTTCTCATCCAGCTGAGCTCTCATAATATTCCAGATGACATAGCAAATATGTTCCGCTGTAGGGTTAAGGTCTTTAAATTCAGGAACTTCAATGTTTAGATTTTTATGATCCAGCTTATCTTCTACATGTGTTTTAATCAAATCTTTCAGGTCTTTTAGGTCAATTAAAAAACCGGTTTCCGGGTCTACTTCTCCCGTTACTTTAACTTCCAGCTCATAATTATGGCCATGAAAGTGCGGATTGGCGCACAAACCAAAGACCTTCTCGTTCTTTTCATCTGACCAATCTGGCCTAAAAAGTCGGTGGGCGGCATTAAAATGTGCTTTTCTGAAGGCTGAAATTCTCATGGCTTTGAAGTATAGGTGTATTTGTTGAAAACTTGATGGTTTTGGTATAAGCCCAACTATAAACGGGCAAAATGTAGAACACAAAGGTGGGGCTTATGTTCATGTTTAGCAAATTAGTTGGGGGTACTTTAAAGACGGAAGCGTTATAAAGACCGGAAAGCCCGAAGGGACTTCCGATATATAAGGCTACTCCTTTATTTTAACCAGGACCGGAAGTCTCCTGCTTCCTGAAAGAGCTTTCCAGTCTTTTGAAAGCGTTTTGGGGAAACTTCCGCCCTCCGTCTTCAATGCCAACAGCCATCATTCATATTAAACCACTTAATACCTTGGATTCCGATAAATTATGTATTTTTGACCAAAATCAATAATGTCATCTATACATCAGTTTACGGTGAAAGGATTGGTTGAAGAAGAGATCAACTTGTCGAATTTCAAAGGAAAGAAAATTATAGTGGTAAATGTCGCGTCAGAATGCGGATTTACGGCTCAATATCAGCAGCTACAGGAATTGAATGAAAAGCTTGGAGAGAAAGTAGCGATAATCGGTTTTCCCTGTGATGATTTTGGGGGCCAGGAACCTGGAAGCTCTGATGAAATTCAACATTTTTGTAAAATAAACTATGGAGTTACTTTTCCATTAGCTGCCAAAGTCACCATACTTGGCTCAGAAATACACCCATTATACCGATGGTTGACCCTAAAATCGGAAAATGGAGTGAAGGACAGCGAAGTCAAATGGAATTTTCAAAAATACCTTCTCGATGAAGAAGGCCAACTTATAAAAGTACTTCCCTCTTCTACAACACCACTTAGCGAAGAAATACTCGATTGGGTAGCCTCCTAGCTAATGATCCCTCGCCATTGAACTGTACAAAGAAGAGCAGGCTCAATGCAATTTGATCAAATAATTGGACAAGATAAGCTGAAAGAACAGCTGCGTAGCTTTGTAAGCAGCGGCAGGATTCCCCACGCCCAAATCTTTCTGGGCCCTTCAGGCTGCGGGAAGTTAGCGCTGGCCATGGCTTTTGCTCAATATGTACTTTGCGAAAACAAATCAGAACTCAGCTCCTGCGGCCAATGTAAGGCTTGCGTAAAAGCTGAGAAAATGATCCATCCTGATATTCATTTTTCCTTTCCAACCGTTGGTACTAAGGTAACCAGTAATGATTTTTTAGCGTCTTGGCGAGAAGCGGTACCTGAAAATCCGTACATGGATGTCAATCAATGGCTACAAACAATCGGTGCTGAAAACAAGCAGGGAAATATTAACGTAGATGAATGCAACAGCATCGTCAAAAAGTTGAGCTTTAAAATATTTGAAGCAAGTCATAAAATTCTCATCATGTGGTTGCCCGAATATTTGGGTAAAGAAGGGAACCGCTTGCTCAAATTAATAGAAGAACCACCTGAAAACACGCTCTTTATTCTGGTGGCAGAGCGACAGGAACTGATATTGCAAACCATTTTATCACGTTGTCAACTGGTAAAAGTGCATCGACTTCAGGACGAAGATATTATAGCTGGTTTGCTAAAAAAGAAACCGGAAGCTGAAAGTCGCGTACAGACTATTGCCCACCTGGCCAATGGTAACTTTAATGATGCCTTAAATTTGCTGGAGCAAAATGAAAATGACCACGCCACTCGTTTCTTAGATTGGATGCGAAAGTGTTATAAAGGCGATGGGGTAGAATTGGTGAAATGGGGAGAAGGCTTTGCCGGAGCCGGACGAGAAAATCAAAAACAGTTTGTGCGGTATGCGCTTCATTTTTTGAGAGAGTTTTTGAATTTGAAAATGACTGGAAACGAAAATATTCGTTTAAAAGATAAAGAGTTAGCAACGGCTCAGAACCTGACAAAGGTACTTGGTTTTGAACAGGTAAGCGAAATGGTAAGCTTACTGGATGATTGCTACTATCACATTGAAAGAAATGCAAATCCGAAGATTTTATTTTTGGATTTATCAATCAAGATGAACAAAATACTAAAGACTCCTGCAGCAGTAGCCCGATAATATCCATTGAGATTACGGGCACTGAGCTTTCTCGGATTGTTGCAGACCTTATCTGTTCATTTTAATAATCGTTCTTTTACCAATGACGAACTGGTCAAAGAATTCTAAATAATATATTTTATGGCTTGTGGAAATTGTGGAACTAGCAAGGATGGAAAACCAGGAGGCTGCAACAGCGGCGGAGGTTGTGCCACCGGAGGTTGCAACAGGATGAACACTTATGACTGGTTGTCAACCAAAGATATTAGGGACGTGGATCCCTTTGATGTTGTAGAAGTATCGTTTAATAGCGGTGCCCGAAAAGAATTTTATAGTAACCCACCGTTTACGCAAAGTGTAACCGGAGACATGGTGGTTGTAGAATCAGGTGCCGGCTATGATGTCGGAAAAATTTCACTGTCTGGCGAATTGGTTCGCATGCAGATGAAGAAAAAGAAAGCAGATATTAAGACGGTACAGCACAAAGTCATTCGACGTGCTAATAATAGAGATTTAGACAAGTTGGATGAAGCGCGTCAGTCCGAAAAGAAAGTGTTGATCAGAGCGCGCGCCATTGCACGGACGCTTAGTTTGGAAATGAAATTAGGAGATGTTGAATTTCAGGGAGATAAGCGGAAGGCCACTTTTTTTTATACGGCAGATGGCCGAATTGATTTTCGGGAACTGATTCGTCATTTTGCGAAAGAATTCAAAGTGAAAGTAGAAATGCGCCAAATTGGTGCCCGGCAGGAATCTGCCCGAATAGGAGGTATTGGTTCTTGTGGTCGTGAGCTATGTTGCTCCACCTGGTTGTCTGACTTTAAGTCGGTATCCACGGCAGCAGCCCGCTACCAAAATTTGGCCATCAATCAAACTAAACTTTCTGGCCAGTGTGGACGTTTAAAATGTTGTCTCAACTACGAATTAGATAGCTACATGGATGCACTGAAAAAGTTTCCTAAAAATACGGACAAGCTAAAGACGGAAGTAGGACAGGCTGTTTTGGTGAAAACCGATATTTTCAAAGGCATCATGTATTTTGCTTACATGGATAAAGGCAACCGAGGTAAGTTTTATCCACTGAGTGTCGAAAAAGTGAAGGAAATTAAAGCCTTGAACAAAAATGGCGAATTACCTACTGATTTAGTAGACCTTTCTTTATTCATGGGAGGAGACGCAGAAGATGAAATGGATTTTGATGACGACTTGACTGGAGTGGTCGAATTGCCAGCTGAAAAAAGAAAGAAGAAGAAAAGAAATAGAAATAAAAATCGCAACAAAAATAGACGACCGGATAACAGATCAAGAGATAAAAAATCAAAATCGGATAGGCCGAAGACAGATAAACCAAAGCCGTATAAACCGAAAGCAGATAAAAAGCCGGGCAACGCAGGAGGTGGTAAACAAAAAGAAAAGAAACCAGGAGAGAAAGGAACAGATAAGCCAAACAGAAATCGCAATCGAAATCGCAACAGAAATAGAAACAGAAACCGCAACAAAAAAGCAGGTGATAGAAAAGATGGTGGAAACAATAGCGGCGGCAATAGCGGTAATTCTGGCAACAGCGGTAACAGTGGTAACCCTGGTAACAACAACAACAATAACAATTAGTAGTTGGTATAAGCTGAAGGCACAAAAGCACCATGAAATCAGATAGCTGGTTTTACGCGTTTTTTTGTGTCTTTTTATTGAACATAAAAATAATTATTCAGCTGGCCTTTTAGGAACGCCTGAATGCATTGACTTTAAGGATGCAGTATTGTTGGATGTTGGATGTTATTTCGACCAGCCAGAGGCTGGCGAAGGCTATTAGTACTCTTGTGAAAGGACTATTTTTTTGGACACTATTTATCTCCATGCTAGAGTAATAGTTACAAGCATTCACCATTAGACGAGAACTAACACCCTTTACGGCCCGCGTGCACCAAAGCCTTTCTCAGGAGCCGAAGCCTTGGCGTAGGATCTGGCGAAGGAGCAGCAAAGCGCTCGTAAAAAACATCCAAACCGAGCTTAATGAATAGTTGCAAATAAATAAAAAAATAGTCTTATGAAATACGATCTAACAGTAATAGGCTCAGGCCCCGGAGGTTATGTGGCAGCCATCAGAGCCGCTCAGCTGGGATTGAAAACGGCGATTGTTGAACGATACAGCACCCTTGGCGGTACTTGCCTTAATGTAGGTTGTATTCCTTCAAAAGCGCTTTTGGATTCATCTGAGCATTACCACAATGCACACGAAAAATTTGAAATGCATGGCATTGACATCAAAGGTCTGAAAGTCAATATGAAGCAAATGATAAAGCGTAAGAACGAGGTAGTTGATCAGACTTGTAAAGGAATCGATTTTTTGATGAAGAAAAATAAAATCGATGTTTACCACGGTCACGGCTCCTTCCTAACGGCCAACAAGATCAGCATTGCCGGAGAGGACGGAAAAACGCAGGAAATCGAATCCGATAAAACGATCATCGCAACAGGATCAAAACCGATTGCACCACCTGCTTTTAATTACGATAAAAAACGAGTGATTACTTCAACCGAAGCACTTAATATTGACGCAGTACCAAAGCGAATGGTTGTGATCGGTGGGGGGGTGATTGGTCTGGAACTCGGTTCTGTTTTCGCACGCTTGGGTACGGAAGTAGAGGTGGTTGAATTTGCAGATCGCATCATTGCCGGAATGGATAAAGATTGTAGTAAAGAACTACAGCGATCGCTCAAGAAGTTGGGTATGAAATTTCACACCAAACACAAAGTAACCACTGTAAAAGGAACCAGCAAAAGTGTAACCGTTGGTGTGCAAAAAAGAGACTCAGAAGAAACCTTCGAACTCAAAGCGGACTATTGCCTCATCGCAATTGGTCGCAAGCCATATACCGACAACCTCGGCCTTGAAAACGCAGGCGTTAAGCTAGATGACCGTGGCCGCATTGAAGTAAACGAACATATGGAAACGAACGTCCCGGGTATTTATGCCATTGGTGATGTGGTGAAAGGAATGATGCTGGCCCACAAAGCAGAAGAGGAAGGAACAATGGTGGCTGAATTAATGGCCGGTCAAAAACCACATATTGATTACAACCTGATTCCGGGTGTTGTTTATACCTGGCCGGAAGTAGCGGCTGTTGGAAAAACAGAGGAACAATTAAAAGAAGCAGGTATTCCTTATAAATCAGGAAAATTTCCGTTCAAAGCTTTGGGGCGGGCACGTGCCAGTACCGATTTAGACGGTATGGTGAAAGTGCTGGCGCATAAAGAAACAGATGAAATTTTAGGTATGCACATCGTCGGGCCAAGAGCTGCCGATATGATTGCTGAAGGAGTTACTTTGATGGAATTCCGTGCTTCTGCCGAAGATGCTTCGCGCATGTCGCATGCACATCCGACTTATACGGAGGCTATTAAAGAAGCTTGTTTGGCGGCTACTGCTGATCGGGCTTTGCACGTTTAGCAATCAAAGTCAAAGTCAAAGTTTTCCCTTGGGATGGAGAGCCCGCTAGCGTTGAGTCGTTGGTGGGCTTTTTGTTTTTTTGCCACGGAGGCATGGAGAGCATGGAGGTGCACGGAGGTTTTCTCTGTGATTCTCAGTCTGCTCTGTGACTCTGTGGCGGTATTTTTTTAATCACACCTTCAGCCGAAAACCAACCCCATGAATATTCTCAATCTTTAATCCCTCATCCGCCTTCAAGTACTTACGTAAACGCGAGATAAAGACGTCCAAACTTCGTCCCATGAAGTAATCGTCCTCACCCCAAAGTTTTTCCAGAATGACAGAGCGTTTGATGACTTCGTTTTTATTTTGGAGAAAAAGATAGAGTAGGTCCGCTTCTTTTTGAGTGAGTGATTTTTGCTTGTCGCCCATCTCGAGAATCAGGTTCTTGTAATCAAACTGGTATTGGCCGACTTTAAAGTTATTTTGTTCCACCGTGTTCACGATTTTGCTGCGACGCAAAAACACTTCTATTTTTAGAATTAATTCTTCAATACTGAATGGTTTAGTGAGGTAATCATCTGCACCAAGTTTCAAACCTTGAATCCGATCTTCTTTTAGTGAGCGTGCTGTTAAGAAAATGATAGGAACTTCCGTATTTGTTTTTCGGATTTCTTTGGCAATGGTAAATCCGTCTACTCCAGGAAGCATGACGTCGAGAATACACAAATCAAAAGATTGTGTTTTTATCATGCCCATTGCTTTTTTTCCATCCTCGCAATAGGTAATTTGGTACCCTTGCAATTCGAGATTGTCGCGGGTTACAAAGCTGAGGCTCTCGTCATCTTCAACGTAAAGTAAGTGGGCTTTCATAAGCGGTATTGTTGTCTTGCGAATATACTAAATTTTAAGGTAATAAGGTTTGAAGGAGATAAGGTTTGAAGGTTTGAAGGACACTTATTACGCGGAGCCCGCGATCGCGAACCCTTCAACCCTTCTCACCCTTCTCACCCTTCTCACCCTCTCACCTTCTCACTCTCTCACCCTCTCACCTTCAACCCCCTCTCACCCTCTCACCTTCAACCCCTCTCACCCTCTAAACATTAGTTCTTAAAATAATTTTTATCGTGGTTCCTTTTCCTTCTTCACTGTCGATATTTATTTTCCAATCATGGACATCACAAACGCTTTTTACATAGTAAAGTCCCAGGCCAAAGCCTTTGACGTTGTGGATATTTCCGGTTGGTACCCGATAGAATTTTTTGAAAATCTTGGGGAGGTATTCTTTGTTAATTCCTATGCCCTGGTCTTTGATCTCGAGTTCGATCTCTCTTCCTTGTTTTAAATCCTTGGTGGTAATCGCTATTCTGGGTTTGTCCTTGCAATATTTAATCGCATTGTCCAGCAAGCTGTGTAAGATATTGCTGAGGTGTAGCTTGTCAGCTAAAACAGTAGGGTTAAATGCGTTCAGATTTTCATCAAAAATTTCATCAGAAAAATCGGTATTGACTCGTGCGCTTTCCAGTACAGACTGTAGTAATTGATGGAGGTTGATATATTCTTTGTTGAGTTGAAAACTGTTTTGTTCAATTTTTGCGAGTTGCAAAACTTTCTCTACCTGATTGTTGAGTCGTTGATTCTGTTCCTTGATGATTTGTGCATAGCGCATCAATCGACTGTCTTTCTGTATGGTTGGATTTTTAAGAAAAACATCAGAGGAAATCTTTATAGTTGAAATTGGTGTCTTAAACTCGTGGGTCATGTTGTTGATAAAGTCCTTTTGCATTTCAGACAAACGACTTTGCCGCAGGATGACAAACATCGAGTACGCAAAGAACAAGACGGTCATAAACAATAGGATAGATAGAAAAACCGCCAGTTGCATTTTTCCCAAAAGGAAACCTGATCGATCCGGAAACTTTACACCAAAGTAATAGGTGAATTCTTCATATTTAGGCAACTCGCCTAATGTTACATCTTTCTTTTCTTCCGAAAATTTGATGTACTTCCCGTAAACCATTTGATTACTCGAACAGTCATGAATTCCATACTCGTAATTTGCATTCATGCCGATTTCCTGAAACTGATCAGATAAATAGTATTCCAATTCATTCGCATCAATTTCAATTTCCAGATTGACAATGTAATAGTTGGGTGATTGTCTTTTTACAATGTCTAAGGGCAAGGTACTTCCTTTTAGTTTGACTAATTTTTTGGCAACATTCAGCAATACCGAATGCACCTTTTGGTCAAATTCTTCTTCATTCAAATTCCATGTATTTGTAACCCAATAGGCTTGCATGGCTATAATACCGATGATGGCTATAGCTCCCAATACAAATACCCTTCTTATGATACTACTGTTCATTGTTGTTGTTATATCAGAGATTTAATGGTTGGAAGTTGGAAGCTCCATCTAACGCGGAGCCCGCAATAGAGTGAAGCTTCCCACTTCCCACTTCCCACCTCCCACCTCCAACTTTCTTACAAGATACACTCTTATACGACGATAAGAAATATAGTTAACAAGCCGTTAACAATTATTGAAAATTCATTAACAGCAAATCGAAAAAAGGTGCTCTATATTTGTATCATGAGGAGTTGAGGTCAGGAATCATGAAGTCAGTTTTTCCGTTATCGCGGATGCATTACGTAAGAGGGAGCCGACTCCTAAGATCCGTCTCTGTCTCCTAGAACAACATTTTTTTGTAAACAACAAAATTTTTTATTTATGAAAACCATTAGCACTTTTTTACTCGCATTTTTTCTGTTAAGTTTTACAATAGTAAATGCTCAAACGACAGTAGCCCCAGCGCTTGTTAACAGCACTGATGACAACAACACTGAATTGATTTCATGGAGTACAGAAACCTATGAATTTGGTTCAATTGAACAAAACGTACCAGCAACGGCAGCATTCGTTTTGACGAATACAGGGAAACAGCCCATCATTATCACCAATGTAAAGAAAACATGTGGCTGTACGGTTCCGGCTTATAATGATGACCCAATCATGCCGGGAGAATCTTCAACGATTAAGGCAACTTATAATGCTAAGAAAGCTGGTCCATTTACGAAGACGGTGAAGGTATACACGACCCTTAGCGACCAGCCAGTTCTACTGAAGCTGAAAGGAGAGGTGGAAAAGAAAGAAGCGATTAGTGAGCAGCCTGGAAAGTCGTAAACAAAGCTTTAGTCTCTTCATTTTGGTGTAATACATCATTTGAAGAAAAATAAGATTTTACCTGAGTATTATACCGGGCAGTTCCTAAAACGGGGCTGCCCTTTTTAGTTAAATAGTAACGGTTTAGTACACTGTAATTTAAGTTTCGTCCGAATTTGAATAGGTTATTTTGAAATTGATTGAGTTATAAATTTCGCGAATAGCCTTAGCTATTTAAGGAATTTCTAACGAGAAGTAATTTCAAAAGAAGCATTCAAAACGGGCAGAATTTAGATGACAGTGTATTTAGTACACCGTGTATTTAGTAGTATCTGTTTTAAGTGTGCGTCAGCGGGAAACTTCGGCCTCCCGTTTTCGGTCAAACTGAATAATTACGTTAATGAATAACACAAAGGAAGAGAAGCTTCAACAAAAAAAGCACTAAAAATCGTAGATTCCCCACCTCAAAGCCTATTTTTGTCTTGAAGTTGAAATCATCCTTTATCGTACATCTTTTACTGTGAATCAATGGGTTACGTTATAGGGCTTTTAATTTTTATTTGCATTTTAATTTTGATTAAGCATTTACTTAATACAATGATCAGAGGTAAAGCACCTATATTAACCTTTTTCTTTTTGCTCTTAAGTGCCTGCCACTTTCTGAATGCTCAGGAAGGGGTCAATCCATTTGACCTTCAAAGTCGATTGGAGCAGGGTGATGTTAACAGGCAGGCTCCAGTGAACGCAGGAAATCCCTTTGATATAAATCGTGTTGAAACTGAAACAGCGACATCCTCCTCCGAAAAGGCCACATCCACACCAGACGCCTCTCCCGTTAAGCCTTTAAAGAATAAAAAGCGCCCACAAAAGAACTCAAGCAGTTTTGTTTTTTGGCTGATCACCATTATGTTGATCGTAATGACGGTCTTGCTGACTCTTTACAATTCTATTATTGAAAAGTCCTATCGGTCATTTATCAATGAAAACTTCCTTAAAATGGTTCATAGAGACCAGGGTAGAATTGTTTCACCTCATTACATGGTGTTTTATCTATTATTTTTCGTCAATTTGAGCATATTCATTTTTTTGGTAGCACGTCATTTTCAATGGTATATTACTGCTTCACCGTTCTGGAGTTATCTAATTTGTCTTGGAGGCGTAATTATGGTTTTTTTATTCAAACATTTATTATTAATCTTGTTAGGTGCTGTATTTCCTCTAAATAAGGAAATCAGGCAATATGGCTTTACAATTATTATTTTCAGTATAATTCTGGGGTTAGCCTTAGTCCCATTCAATTTATTGATTGCTTTTACAGATCCTGAATTGGCAAAAATTGTAATTTATTCGGCTATCGTCGTCATCTTTGTAGTCTATGCTTATAGAGCTATTCGAGGATTAATTATTGCTGGCGGACACATTTCTCTTCATACATTTCATTTTTTTATGTACCTTTGCACTGCCGAAATAGCCCCTGCTGTGTTATTGGTCAAGTGGGTGTTATTACAGGGGTAAAATGAGTCAATATTGGTTTTTCACAAAATTTTTTTGAATGCCATCAAACAGCGAAGCAGTAGGAAAACCCTACAAAGAAATAAAGACAATATTAGTATCTCAACCTAAGCCGGAAAGATCACCTTACTACAAGCTGGAGGAAAAGTATAATCTACAGATAGATTGGCGTCCTTTCATTCAGGTAGAGGGGGTGGATAACAAAGACTTCAGGAAAACGAGAATTAAGCCGGACGAATTTTCTGCTATCGTATTTACTAGCAAAAATTCAATTGATCATTTCTTCCGCATGTGTGAAGAAATGCGCATCAAGATGTCCCAGGATACTAAGTATTTTTGCTTATCAGAAGCGGTTTCCAATTACCTTCAGAAGTTCATCGTTTACCGAAAGCGTAAAGTTTTTACAGGGAAACGATCTATTGAAGACTTGAAACCAGCACTGATGAAGCACAAGGAAAAAGAAAAATTCCTATTGCCATGCTCCAACCTTGGGAGTCAGGCGGTATCAAAATTTTTGACCGACAATGGCTTTGACTGGAAGGATGCCATGATGTATCAAACCGTGAGCAGTGATCTCTCTGACTTGAGTAATGTCTTCTATGATGTTTTGGTTTTCTTTAGTCCGCTAGGGTTAAAATCACTACTGGAAAACTTTCCTGATTTTAAGCAAAATGAAACACGTATTGCTGTTTACGGAAAGACTACAATAGCTGCAGTCGAGGACTTAGGGCTTACGCCAAACATTATGGCACCGGCTCCTGAAACGCCTTCCATGACGATGGCTCTTGAAAAATACCTGGTAGCATCAAATAAAAAATAAACAGCTGGCCTTATGCCGCAGTTTTTTATAAAGAAAGGGTTTTTGGTTTGACCAAAAACCCTTTTGCTATTTAGGGAAAGGTGGGAAGTGGGAAGTGGGAAGTGGGAAGCTTCACTCGACCGCGGTGGCGCATGGATAAAACAGATTAACACGGATTTTTTTACGGTCGTAAAACAATCACGATAGAGGGAAATCTGGTTTCATTCGTGTAGATCTGTGTCTCATCACGATAGAAGGCACGCGGTCGAGAAAAGCTTCCCACCTCCAACTTCCCACCCTTTTAAATTAACTAGAAATGCCATGAATAAACGAACCACACCAACCATAAAACAACCGCTCCCAGGCCCCGCTGCGCAATTCAAAATGGCGCATGTAGTCCGTCAGCAAAATCAAACCATCCCCGAAAACGTGCGGATCGCCTGCACACTCGTTTTACTCTACCCCAAAAACGATGAATGGCACCTCGTTCTCATTCAGCGAACTTCCAATAACCCCAACGACCGGCACGGCGGACAAATCAGCTTCCCGGGCGGACAGCAAGAAGAAAGCGACGCTTCACTAGGAGCTACAGCTATCAGAGAAGCAGAAGAGGAAATAGGGGCTGATCCATCAAAAATTACCTTGATAGGACAACTTACCAGCCTCTTTATTTCAGTGAGCAATTTCAATGTTTATCCTTTCGTCGGCTATACAAATGAAAGGCCATCTTTCAAATTACAGGAAAGCGAAGTACAAGCCATTTTGGAGGTGCCTCTTTCAGTTCTACAAGATAAAATGACCCGCCAACTGACCAATATCAAAATTTCTGAAAGGATTACGCTAAAAAATGTACCCTACTTCAATATCGAGGGACAGGTAGTTTGGGGGGCCACGGCAATGATGTTGAGTGAGTTTCTGGAAGCGATTGGTTGAGGGGTTGTGGGAAGTGGGAAGTGGGAAGTGGGAAGCTTCACGCTATCGCGGAGCCCACCTTAGATGGTGCTTCCCGCTGGGACTATTCTCTCAACTGTGTCTTTCAATCAAAACTTCAATCGAAATCAAAATCAAAAATTTCACTACTCCTTCGCCAAGGCTTCGGCGTACGGGGGCGATCGGAAAAGCTCCGCTCATAACAAACAGATTGTCAGCTGAATAGGGAGATCACGGTCGACGTGTGCGCCGAAGCCTTGGCGAAGGAGTAGGGGCTTTTGATTTTGATTGAATTTTTGATTTTGATTTAAAACCATCAGACACACTTAAATAAGTACCCCTTCCCGCTTCCCACTTCCCACTTCCCACTTCCCACTTCCCACTTCCCACTTCCCACTTCCCACTTCCAACTTCCAACTTCCCACCTCCAACTTCCAACCTCCAGCTTCCCACTCCCCACCCTCCATAAATAGCGACTTAATGCCCTGTTTGGCCTCAAAATTTCGTATTTTCGCATAAACTAAAAAAGCGGAGAAGCATGGAAAAAATAGCACCCTACCAGCCAAAAAATAAAGTAAGGCTAGTCACTGCAGCATCATTATTTGATGGGCATGACGCAGCAATCAACATCATGCGCCGAATTATGCAAAGTTCGGGCGCAGAGATCATCCATTTGGGGCACAACCGCTCCGTATATGAAATCGTAAATACCGCCATTCAGGAAGATGTGCAAGGTATTGCCATCACCTCTTATCAGGGCGGCCACAACGAGTTTTTCAAATACATGCACGACCTTCTGAAGGAACGTGGCGCCGGACACATCAAGATCTTTGGTGGCGGAGGTGGAACGATTCTTCCTACAGAAATTGACGATTTGCATAAATACGGAGTCACCCGAATTTACTCGCCGGATGATGGTCGGAAGATGGGCCTGCAAGGTATGATCAACAATGTACTGGAAGAATGCGATTTCCCAATCGGTCAAAACCTAAATGGAGAAGCAAAAAAACTCAGTGAAAAGAATCCCGGTGCAATCGCACGAATGATCACTGCTGTTGAAAACTATCCGGAAGAAAATGCCAAGTGGCTCAGTGCCCTTCGAAAAGAAATAGCTAACAAACCAATTCCTGTCCTTGGTATTACAGGAACAGGTGGCGCCGGAAAGTCATCATTGGTAGATGAACTGGTACGTCGCTTCCTAATGGACTTTGAAGACAAAACGATTGCCATCATTTCGGTAGATCCATCCAAAAGAAAAACAGGTGGCGCTTTACTAGGTGATCGGATTCGAATGAACGCTATCAACAAGGATCGCGTATACATGCGTTCGCTCGCGACCCGTCAATCAAACTTGGCTTTGTCAAAGCACGTACAGGCTGCTGTTGATATTCTGAAATCAGCTGATTTTGATCTGATTATTTTGGAGACATCTGGAATCGGTCAGTCGGATACAGAAATTGTTGACCACTCCGATGTGTCCCTTTACGTGATGACGCCAGAGTACGGTGCCGCAACACAATTAGAAAAAATCGACATGCTCGATTTCGCCGATATTATTGCCATCAATAAATTTGACAAACGAGGTGCCCTCGATGCACTCCGCGATGTGAAAAAACAATTTCAACGCAATCATCAACTGTGGGAAACGCCTGCGGAGACTTTACCCGTATTCGGAACCATCGCTTCCCAGTTCAATGATCCGGGGATGAATACCTTGTACAAAAGAATCGTCGACCTGATTGATGAAAAGACAGAAGCAAAACTTAAATCTACGTTTGAGCTCGAAAAAGGAATCAGTGAAAAAATATACATTATCCCACCAGAGCGTACCCGATACCTTTCGGAAATTTCAGAAAACAATCGCCAGTACGATCGCTGGGTAGACCGCCAGTGTGAAATTGCGCGTCAGCTTTTTGGTTTAAAGCAAACCATGGCGCTTATTGAAAAAAGTGAACAGGTGGATAAGCAAACGATGTTGACCAGTCTTCAAAAAACATATGCTGACTTAGAGCTGGATCTCGACGGCTCAGCGAAGCGTATCATCGATGGTTGGGAGGAAAAGCGCGAAGCTTATGCGGCGGATGAGTTTGTTTATAAGGTGCGAAAAAAAGAAATTCGCGTACCAACGTTTACCAAATCTTTGGCGCATTCACGAATTCCGCGCGTGTGCTTGCCTCGCTTTAAAGACTGGGGGGAAATACTGCGTTGGTCTTTACAGGAAAATGTCCCGGGTGAATTTCCATTTACGGCCGGCGTATTTCCGTTTAAGCGAAAAGGGGAGGACCCCACGAGAATGTTTGCCGGAGAAGGTGATCCGGAGCGAACGAATCGTCGCTTCCACTATGTCTCGCTTGACATGCCCGCCAATCGTTTATCTACAGCCTTTGATTCAGTAACCTTGTATGGTGAAGATCCGGACTTGCGACCTGACATCTATGGAAAGATCGGTAACTCCGGTGTTTCTGTCTGTTGCCTGGATGATGCCAAGAAATTGTATTCTGGTTTTGACCTTTGTAGCCCAACCACCTCGGTTTCGATGACCATCAACGGACCGGCAGCAACCATCTGTGCTTTCTTTATGAATGCAGCCATCGACCAGCAATGTGAACGCTACATCACGGAACATAAAATGGAGCATTTGGTGGAAGCCAAATTAAAAGAACTATACGAGGACAAAGGTTTGCAACGTCCAACATACAAGGGCGACATTCCAAAAGGAAATGATGGCCTTGGTTTGATGTTGCTTGGAGTGACGGGTGATCAGATACTTGAGCCCGCGATTTATAATGAGCTTAAAGCAAAAGCGCTTTCTTCCGTGCGAGGAACGGTGCAGGCAGATATTTTGAAAGAAGATCAGGCACAGAACACCTGTATTTTCTCAACGGAGTTTTCTTTACGACTGATGGGTGATGTACAGGAGTATTTTATCAATCATGGTGTGCGTAATTTTTACTCGGTTTCTATTTCTGGTTACCACATTGCGGAAGCAGGAGCCAACCCGATTAGTCAATTGGCCTTTACGCTGGCGAATGGTTTTACTTTCGTAGAATACTATGTCTCTCGTGGCATGGACATCAATGATTTTGCGCCCAACCTGTCTTTCTTTTTCTCCAATGGAATAGATCCGGAATACGCCGTCATCGGTCGGGTTGCCCGTCGCATTTGGGCGAAAGCCATGAAGCTGAAATACAAAGCTAATGACCGTTCACAAAAGTTGAAATACCATATTCAAACTTCTGGCCGTTCGCTCCATGCACAGGAAATTTCCTTCAACGATATCCGTACTACTTTGCAGGCACTATATGCGATTTATGACAATTGTAACTCGTTGCACACGAATGCCTACGATGAAGCGATCACTACGCCGACTGAAGAATCGGTACGTCGCGCCATGGCCATTCAGTTGATTATTAATCGGGAGTTAGGTCTGGCCAAAAACGAAAATCCATTGCAAGGGGCCTTCATTATTGATGAACTGACCGAGCTGGTGGAAGAGGCAGTATTGACAGAATTTGATCGCATCACAGAGAGAGGTGGTGTGCTTGGCGCAATGGAAACGATGTATCAGCGCAGCAAGATCCAGGATGAAAGTTTGTACTACGAAACTTTGAAGCATACCGGCGAATTGCCATTGATTGGTGTCAATACGTTCCTTTCAAAAGATGGCTCTCCAACGGTTTTACCCAAAGAAGTGATCCGTGCCACTGAAGAAGAAAAGCAAGCGCAGATCAGTACACTGAAAAATTTGCATAAAACCAACGAATCAGAAAATGCAAAGCGTTTACAAATTTTGCAAGACGCTGCCATAACTAATAAAAATATTTTTGACTTTTTGATGGAGGCCTCGAAGTATTGTTCGTTGGGGCAGATTACGAATGCTTTGTATGAGGTGGGAGGGCAGTATCGTCGGAATATGTGATTTGTCAATTGCAATGGAAATCGCAATGGCAATCTCAATGGCAACCGCAATATTTTCCCTCTGGCGTGGAACTCCGATTAGCGCGTAATTAAAGACCGGTAAGCACTCCCTTTGATTTATCAAATCGGAGGGATTGCCGAGCTGAGATATATTTATGCGGAGCTTCGCGCTAGAGGGAAACATTCGCATTCTAATTTCTAGCGTCTCAGCTCGGCAATCCCTTTGCTTCGCGAAAAGTGCTGACCGATCTTTAATACACAAAAAACAAACAAACAATGAAATACACACTTATCTTACTAGCTATCTGTTTTTTCTTCTCCTGCAAAAACGCCTTCAACTTCCCAAAAGAATCAAAGGAAAAAGTTACTGCCAATACAACAAACGAAAAATCCCCACTAAATAAAATCAAACTCCCTGAAGGTTTTAAAATCGAAATCTACGCTGAAAATGTAGACAATGCCCGGTCAATGGACCTCAGTCCAAACGGAACACTATTCGTCGGGACTCGTGAAAAAGGCGACGTGTATGCCCTAGAAGATACGGATAAAAATAACAAGGCCGACACCGTACATGTTCTGGCCACGGGATTGAATATGCCAAACGGTGTGGCCTTTAAAGATGGTGATCTCTATATAGCAGAGGTTAGTAAGATTTCAAAATTTGTAGGGATCGAAGGTAAGTTGGAAAACCCACCTGCCATGACCACTGTTTACGATAAGTATCCAACCAAAGAGCACCATGGCTGGAAATATATTGCGTTTGGACCGGATGGAAAATTGTATGTGCCAGTCGGTGCGCCTTGCAATATTTGTGAATCAGACGACAAGGTTTTTGCATCCATCACTCGTCTCAACGCAGATGGTACTGGTATGGAAGTAGTGCAGGAGGGGGTGCGAAATACAGTTGGCTTCACCTGGCATCCGGTGACGAAGGAGCTTTGGTTTACCGACAACGGGCGCGACATGATGGGTGATGATATGCCCGCCTGCGAATTTAATCATGCGCCAAAGGACGGTATGCATTTTGGTTACCCATATTGCCATCAGGGTGATGTAGCGGATAATAAATTTGGGAAAAAACGAGCTTGCTCTGAATTCACGGCACCCGCTCAAAATCTGGGGGCACACGTTGCGCCACTTGGTGTGGAGTTTTATACGGGTTCTATGTTTCCTGCAACGTATAAAAACCAGGCATTCATTGCAGAACATGGATCGTGGAATCGTAGCAAAAAAAGTGGTTACAAAATTTCACTGGTCACTTTGGAAAATGGGAAGGCGACTTCCTACACCACTTTCGCGGAGGGTTGGTTGAATGCGGATGAAAGTGTTTGGGGGCGTCCGGTTGACTTAGAGCTTTTGCCGGATGGTTCTATGTTGGTTTCGGATGATCATGCGGATGTGATTTATCGAATTTTTTATGAAGGGTAGGAGGTACGGAAAAAGAAATAGAGTGGCTAACTAATGCGGAGCTCGCAGCCCGCAAATTTATGTCGTGCGCTGTAATATTGTAGCAGTAA
>Ga0114957_1001519_pt1 | contig 24917 bp, 18 predicted proteins | sample BantaG_FD_87175 | JGI IMG/M metagenome (GOLD analysis project Ga0114957, IMG submission 87175) | Marine algal microbial communities from Bantry Bay, Ireland - BantryBay_4 metaG | ecosystem: Host-associated > Algae > Red algae > Unclassified | place: Bantry Bay, Ireland | collected 2014-11-21
GGGGGGGGGCGGCCCCGCGCCGGCCCCCCGGGGGCCGGGGCGGGGGCGGGGGGGCGCCCCCCCCTGTCGGGGGCGGGCGACCCCGCCCCCCCCCCCCCCCCTTCTCGTGCGGCCTCGGTACGACGGCGGCTACGGGCAGGGCGGTGCTCGCCGACGCGGCGGCCATGGACGGCGCGGGGCGGCCGGCGGCCATCTCGTGGCGCGGCCTCGGCTACACCGTCACGCCACGGGTGGGGCTCGGCACGCGCCTCCTGGCCCACCTGCGTGGCGGGCGCTCGGCACCGTCCGCGGCCGCGGCGGGCGCGTCCAAGACGCTCAAAGACCGCCCCGTCGTCAGCGACTATGCGACCGGCGGGGGTGGCGGGGCTCCCCGCGGCGACGGCGGCGACGCCTGGGCGGCCGACGCGTCGTCTGCAGAGGCCGCTTTGACGCGCACGGCGAGCCCCCCCGCCGCCACGCCCGGCACGCCGCTGCCCATCCTTTCCAACGTCGACGGCGCCGCCTCGGCTGGGGAGTTGGTGTGGGTGATGGGCGCCTCTGGCAGCGGCAAGACGACGCTCCTCGATGCGCTCGCCGGGCGCCTCGCCGGGCCCCTCACCGGCGCCCTGCGGCTCGACGGGGTGGACATGGCCGGCGGGCGCACGCTCGGCATTGCCGCCTACAGCCGCCGCATCAAGTACGTCGGGCAGGAGGACGCGTTGCACGGTGCCTTTACCGTGCGCGAGACGCTGCGCTATGCGGCGCGCTTTGGTGGCGTCGACGCGCCTCGCCACCACCGCTGTCACGGTGGCGGCGACGGCGGCGGCGGCAGCCCTCCCGAGACGGTCGACGGCCGCGTCGAGGCGGTGCTCGACACGCTTGGATTGCGCGGGGCGGCCGACACCAAGGTCGGCGGCACCTTTTGTCGGGGCCTGTCGCGGGGGCAAAAGCGGCGCCTGAGCGTCGGCTGCCAGCTCGTCGCGCGCCCCGACTTGCTCGTCCTCGACGAGCCGCTCAGCGGCCTCGACTCGTACGCGACGGAGCGCGTCGCCACCCACCTCCGCGCCGTGGCCGTGGAGGGCGGCACCGCCGTCGTGGCGTCCCTCCACAACCCGTCGGTGGAGGTGTTTGGCATGGCCCACCGGCTGTGTTTGTTGGCCACCGGCCGCGTCGTCTACTTTGGGCCCCCAGCCGGCGCGGCCGACTACTTTGCGGCGGCCGCCGGGCGGCCGCTGGCGCCCCACCGGTCCGTCCCAGAGGCGCTGCTGCGGGCGGTCAACCCCGAATTTGGGGGGCGGTCGTCCGTCGACCGCCTGTGCTACGTGTGGGCCGCGTCGAAAGAGCGGGCTGCGTTGGTGGCCGAGGGCGACGCTGCCGCCGCTGTGGCGGCCGCCGCCACGGGCGCGCCCCGCGTCGGCGCGTCGGTGCGGCCTTACGCCTACGCCCTCCCGTGGGCGGCGCAAGTCGCTCACCTCGCGCACCGCGTCGGCCTCGACGCGCTGCGCAACCCCGCCATCATTTGGTTACGGTTTGCCATGTACCTGGCGCTCGCGGTGCTCATTGGCCTCGCGTGGCTCCGCGTGCCGACCTCGGCGGACCGCATTCAAGACATCCTCGGCGCCCTTTTTTTTGCGCAAGCGTTTTTCGTCTTTATGAGCATCGCCGCCCTGCCGTCCTATCTCGAGGAGAAGATCATTGTCACCACCCAGCGGGCGGCGGGGTGGTATTCCACGTCTGCGTACCTGGTCGCCCACGGGGCCGTGGAGGCGGCCTTCCTAGCCGCCCTGTCCCTCATCTGCTGCACGGTCGTGTGGGGTATGGTCGGCCTCAATACCGGGGCGGGCCGGTGGGCGTACTTTGTCCTCATCATGTGGGTGTCCCTCCTCACTGCCGAGTCGCTCATCCTCCTCGTCGCGTCCATCGTGCCCTTCCTGATGGTCGGGCTTGCGGCGGGCAGCTTCTTCTTTGGCTTTTGCATGGTCGTGCAGGGGTACTTTACGAGGGTGGCCCACCTCGGGCCCCTCCGCTGGGCGCGGTGGTTGAGCCTCCACGGCTACGCGCTCGGCGGGTTTGTCGCCAATGAGTTTGCGGGACGCGTGTACGCGGCGGCGCCCGACGCGTTTCCCGCCTTTCCCACCCCCGTCGTGGGCGACACGGTCGTGGCCGCGTTGGAGCTGCCGAGCACCAACCGCGGGGTGTGCGCGGGGGTGCTGCTCGGGATGGCGGTGCTCTTTCGGGTGGCGGCGTGGGCGTGGATTGCCACGTTCCACCAGGGGAAGAAGTAGGAGGCAAGGTGGCGACGCGCGGGCCTCGTACGGGCGTCTGTTGCTTGAGGACGGACGTCACGGGGCTGCTGCTATGTAGGGTTCGAAGACTGCTGCGGGTGACGTGGTTTGTAAAAGATTGACTCAGTACAGTGCGTTCTCGTTATAAGAGACAGCTGATTCGGCTCAATAAGAAGAAAAAGTGGCCCACACGGACTGGAATGGAAGACTCGCGACCCATATTCTTTTGTAAACGATTCTCTTATAACGAGAACGCACTGTACTACTTTGGGGTCTCAGGAGAAAAGTTGACAATCACCATCAGCAAATGGTCAACGTTAAGTACATGACACATCGCGTAAATAGTGGCCGCTCCTGCAAATTCATGGTGGGTCTTCATCCCTCTCTGGGTGCTACTTGATCCCAGCTGCAAGTACGCGCAGTCGTAGCCTGAAACCTCTCATTGGCGCACGGCGTCGGCGCCACGCCAACGCTCTCGCCCGCCCGCGCCCGCGCCCGCCCACGTCCGCACTACCGTCACACCTCTGTCGCCGAGCGTGTGCGCCGCAAACCGGCTGTTGGCGCGCCCCGCCCGCCCCCTCCGTCGGCCCCCCGCCGTTCCCGTCTCTCGCCATCCACGACACCTCCCCGCCGCTGCCGCCGCCCGGCCCAATAAGCCGATTGCTTTCGTCCCCCCCAACGTTTGTCTCCCCACCAACACCCGACCATGTTGTCCTTGAACGGCGGCGCCGGCAGTGGCGCCGATGCCGGCACCCGGACCACGCCGCGAAAAAACAAAGCGGTCATGGCCATGGTGGACCGTGTTATGGAAGTCTGCAATGTTACGTCGGATGAGGCGCACCGCGTACTAACGGACTGCGACATGGACGTTCAACGCACGATTGAGCGGTTTGTCAGTGGTACGTTGTACCCTTTTGGTTTGGAACTTGTGATGCGGCGATGTGCCCGCTGTCTCGAGGTTTTTCCGTACCGATAGTCTGATGTCGTGTTTTGTTCTTTGCGTTGCTACCTCTGGTCATGGGGACAGCTGGTCCCACAGGCTGCCCCACACTTCCTCTGTGTCCATTTCTGTGCAGATTGCTGACACTCGCGTTGGTTGGGGTGGGCCTTGCTGGGGTGGGTCTTGTTATGGGTTGTATGCACTCCCTGTGTATGTCGTTGTTGCACCTACCTCGATTGTCCTCTCTACACCCCCAACCCATTCGATCAGGCGAGGAGGACTGGAGCGAAGTGGCCGCTAAGAAGAAGAAGCCGGTTCGACCTCCGCCGACTCGCGCCACAGGAGGCCGCTCTCACGCCAGGGATGGCGGTCAACGGCCCCCGAAGTCAAGCTCCCGCGGCGGCTCCCGGTCGCAGGCGTCTGGCGGTGGGGGCGGCGGCGGGGGCGGCGGCGGGGGCGGCGGGGGCGGAGGCGGCGGCTCGGCTTCATCGGGTGGCGGCCGCGGCGGCGGCGGCGGTGGCGGCGGCGGCGGCGGCGGTGGTGCAGGCGGCCGCGGCGGCGCGCCCGCCCCCAAGCCTCTTCCGCCCTACATGGGACCCGTGGACGATGGACACGGCGGTCCCAAGCCTCTGATCCCCACCACCGGCAAGCCCGCGGGACTCGCCCCGCCGGGCGTGGGCGGCGGCGGTGGCTGGGCGGCCCCACTCCCCCCTGCGTCCCACTTGGGCCCCGCTGCTAGGCCGGCGCATCACCCCCCCCCTTCCTCCACAGCCCACCCGGCTCCGATCAACTATGCGTCTGTTGCCGCATCGGGTTTGTCGTATGCGAAGGCGGCAGCGCCGCCGGAGCGCCACGCTCCGCCGCCAGGCGCCGTTGCCGCTGCCGCCGCCGCCGCCGCTGCCGCTGCCGCTGCCGCTGCCGCTGCCGCCGCAGCCGGATCGGCGTCCAAGCTCCAGCGTCCTCCCCCACCAAAGGCCGTCGCGCCCCCCGTGCCACTGGCACCCGTAGGTGCGCCACCGCCGGCGGTCGGAGTCGCTTCCGAACTCTCTGGGCCCGGCGCAGTCGCGGTCGGTGCGCCAGCTCCTGTAGCCGCCGTATCGCCACCCGCGCCCGTTGGTCCGGTCGGTGGTGCGATTGGCGGAGGCGATGCGCCCCGTCGCTCTGACAGCGATGTGTATCAGCACTCGTCTGCGTTGGCGGCGGCGTCGGCCGCCAATGCCCTAGCTGGTGCCTGGACGGTGCCGCCCACGCCGATGGGGCCGGTCGCCCCGCCAGCCACGTTGGCGGCAGCGTCTGCACCCGTCCCCGAACCCAGTGTCATTGGCACGTCCGTGTGGGGCGCACCGCCGCGGGCGGCCGTGCCAGTTGCGGCGCCGGTGGCGCCGGTGGCGCCCCCACCGGCCGCGGTGGCACCCGTGTCGCCCCCTGCCCCTGTCGTGTCGGCGCCGTTAGAGACGCTGGCTGCACCTGTGGCGCCTGTCTCGGTGCCCGCTCCGTCGGCGGCGCCGGTTGCACTCGACCGTTCAGCGGCAGTGGTGGGTCCGACACCAGTGTCGTCCGTTCCTTCCGTGCCCTCCGTGCCATCTGTGCCGGTTGGCAGTGCGGCGCTCGCTGCACCAAGCAACTCCGCGGCTGGGGTGGGAGTCGACTCCGTCGGCCTCCAGTTCGGCTCGTTCAATCTGGGCGGCCTTGGCAGTGGTGGTGTGGACTGGTCGGCGGGCAGCTTTGCGTTTGACTCGTCGGCAGCTGGCGCAGGTGGTGTCGATCGGGCGGGGGCGGGTGGCGCGGTCGCACCTCCACGCTTTGACCCGTATGCTCCGTTTGCGGGTGGGCCGGCCGTGGGCGGCGGGCCCGCTGGGGGGACTGGTGGTGTGGATACGGGCACCGCCGGTGTAGTGGGCAGTGGCAAGCCGGCCATTGGGGGTGGCGGCGGCGGCGGCAGCGGCGGCGGTGCGGTCGGCAGCAGCGTGGCAGGGACGGGTGGTACGTCCGAGTCCCGCGATCAGTTGTCGCAGCAGCAGCAGGCGCCGGGGGTGGCAAGCGTGGGCGATCTGCGGGGTGCTCCGGGTGGCGGCGTCGGCGACGGCCGTGGCGACGGCCGTGGCGACGGTCGTATCGCAGGCGGCGAGGGCTACGGGCCGGAAGCGGCGGCCGCCGCGTCGGCGGCGGCGGCCGCAGGCCAGTACGGCCTCTTCCCCGGCATGGGTTTCTCGTATGGGCAGCCGATGCCGCCGTATGGGTATGGCAACCCTTACATGCAGCAGCCGCCACAGGGCCAGGGCGGGTACGGCTATGGCCCGACCTTTGGCGCCGGCAGCGGTAGCGGTGGTGCTTTGAGCGGGGGCAACGGCGGGGGCAGCTTTGACGGCGGCGCCGGGGGTGCTGGTCGCAGCGGGTATGGCGACCTCGGCATGGGCGGCGGCGGGCTGGGTGCTGGGGGCGGTGGAGGTGGCTATGATCCGTCGGCTGGCAGCGGTCTGGGCGGGATGGGTGTCGGTGGGATGGGTGGCGGCGGGATGGGTGGCGGTGGGATGGGCGGCTATGGCGGCCTCTACGGGTATGGCGGAGGCTATGGCGCGCCCGGTGGCGGTGGCCAAGATGCGAAGTATGGAGAGGCGCCGTCGGGCCAGGGTGCCATGGGCAACTACGGCGGCTCCGCGCCCGATGGCACGACACAGGGCGGCGGCCAAGCGGGACAGGGTGGGCAAGGCATCTACGGTGGCGCTGAGGCGTGGGGGGCCAATGGCGGCATGGGTGGCCTCCCAAGCGGTGTCTTGCCGACACAGGCGCAGGCGCAGGCGCAGCAGCAGCAGCAGCAGCAGCAGCACTACAACAACTACTACCACGGCGGGGGGAGCGGCGGGTACTACTAGGATGGGCTCAAGACTGGGGGTGGGCGCGGCCGTGACCGTGACGAGCCCGCTCCCGGACGCGGCTGCCTGTTGACCTGCTTCTGTTGCCGCGCCCGCGCAGCGCCCGCCCGCCGGTGGGCATCGCCTGAGCGTCCAATGGCTTGGCCTGTTATTTGTTTTTCCTGGCCTTCGTTTTGTTTTTGTTGCCTGGCTGTCGCTCTTGAAAATATACGCGCTTCCCTGTCCTGCTTTCTCCCATGATCACCCCTATTATGACCGTTGTGTTCTACGTCGTTTCTTTCCCTCGGTCTTGTTGGTTGCTCTGCGAAGATTCTGGTCCAACCGGTACCGACCGAGAACCCAGCATTCGCAGTTTCTCTTTGAATCTTCATTACGTTTTCCTTGATTAGATTCAAATTGAATGGTACACACCCCATTTGGCCTGCACACGCAATTGCGGGTTTGCAGCATCGGTCACATGATACCACTGACAAGCCCTGTACTCGGGACTCGCCTGGATAGGTTTGTGCGAGCGTGGCGGTGCCGCCTGCAGCTGCCTCCAATCGCTTGGATCCGCACATATCACACATACCGCATCCGCAGTACGCGGTCCCGGCGCTCGCAACCGGCTCTCATTTCACCATCACCCTTCCTCTCTACGGCGCGTGTGCAACTAGGCCTCTTCTCCTTATCACTATGGGGGACAGCTCGGACACTCCCTTCGACTACTCGGAACACCCGCACCGTCGTCGCAACCCGCTGGCCGGTACCTGGGTGCTGGTGTCTCCGCATCGCGCGAAGCGGCCATGGCAGGGGTCCCAGGAGGATGCGCCGTCCGACGACCGCCCCGAGTACGACCCGAATGACTACCTGGGCCCTGGCAACTCCCGCGTCAACGGGACGGTGCAGAACCCTGATTACAAGGACACCTTTGTCTTCGATAATGACTTCCAGGCGCTGCTGTCCGACACCCCCGATGGGGCGGTGGGCAATGTTGACAATGACGACTTGCTCGTTGCGCGGGCTGAGAAGGGCAAGTGTCGGGTGCTGTGCTTTTCCCCCAAGCTCAACGTCACCGTTGCAGAGATGTCTGTCCCTGCGCTGCGCAAGGTGGTCGACGCGTGGGTGGACGAGTACGCGACGCTCAGCAAGCTGGACTACATCGCGCACGTGCAAATTTTTGAGAACAAGGGCAGCATGATGGGCTGCAGCAACGCGCATCCTCACGGCCAGATATGGAGCTCCTCATGGATCCCTGAAGCGCCATTGGCGGAGCTGACCAACCTGGCGGGCTACAGGTCCCGCAAGGGCACCCACATGCTCGAGGACTACGCGACGCTGGAGGAGAAGTCGGGCGAGCGCGTGGTGTGTGGCAACACCACCTTCCTGGCGGTGGTGCCGTTCTGGGCGGTTTGGCCGTTTGAGGTGCTGGTACTGTCCAAGAAGCGCATCCCTTCGATGGATGCCTTTGGGGATCAGGAGAAGGATGACCTGGCCGACATCTACCGCCGGGTGACCTGCCGCTACGACAACCTCTTCACGACTCTCTTCCCCTACTCGATGGGCATTCATCAGGCGCCGACCGACGGCAGCTGGCAGGACGTCGCGCACTTCCATATGCACTTTTATCCGCCGCTGCTGCGAAGCGCGACTGTGCGCAAGTTCATGGTCGGCTTTGAGCTCCTGGCCGAGGCGCAGCGCGACCTGACGGCGGAGCAGGCTGCGAAGCGGCTGCGCGACTGCTCCGAGGTGCACTTCAACGACGCCAAGAAGAAGGAGGACAAGTAGTTGTCAGCTCACTTCCGACGCGCGCGCCTGTGCGTCACGCTTATGCTCGTTCTGTTGTTTTTGTGGTGCTCCTTGCCTGGCGGGGTGCAAGTCTTGTTGTGTTTGTTGTCCTTCTGTAAAAAGGCATTCGTCCGCGTTCTGTGACCGCTTGTAATATGCTCAGCAAGAAGCTGTGCATGTGCCACGCCTCCACAATTTTCTGCCTAAATTTTCTGGGCGGCACGAGCACGGCTGCACGAGCAGCAGCGTCTCCACGACTCGCGGCCTTCAAGAGCTCCGCGTCCACCGCATTTGTCCAACAGGTATATCCCACGGTCGTCTGCTACCCTGGACTCGTCGCCAATCCCATGATGTCGTCTGCGCCACAGCCGACAGTGATTGTGGGCGTCACTCTGGCATCCAGCGATATGACGCGGGCACTTTCTCGCTCCTTTCGCATTCGAGGTACGACAAGCTCTGGAGCGACCTGCTCAGTTGTTCTCGGTCTGCGTTCCTCGTGCGACAATGCAATTCTATGCTTATGTCGTGTTGCCCACAGTTCCTGACGAGTTCAAGACCTGAGCCCTGCGTCGAGTGGCAACCCTGACCATGTTTCTCCGTGTGACCCTGCTGGAGCCCGCATTGCCGTCCTGAATCTGCATGTCTGGTTTCTTATACAGTGAACAAGGCATCAATGAACTGTGTACGTTTTGCAGGCAGTTTCTTTCTCTGGCCACGCTCACAGTATGTGTCTTGCATGTGTTCAAGTTGTGGGCAATGGCACGGGTGTTTGCCTTCGTGCTGGCCGTGCACTTGTGCATACTGTTTGGGCCACTGTCACCGTATGGTGACGATGGGCGCCTTCTGACCAGTCCCTTCAGTTCTGTTCTGCTCTTGGTCGACCTTCCGACGGCAAAGCACTTTCCACATATTTGTGCGCCCCGCAGGACTTCATCATGCCCTTCCCGTCTCGCTCTGGGGGGCACGCATCCCTGGCTATCCTCTATGTTGGCCGACCGAATGCCTCGCCTGACAACCTTTCCCGGGTGGCGACATTGCGCCGCGCCTTCCGCCAGTCCCTGACGCTAGTCGCAGTGGACGGCCGTGGCGGGTTGAACGGCTTTCAAGAAATGCAAAACGCACTGGTGCAAGATGACCACCCACCCGTCGGGGCAGCCAACGGGGGTGGATGCCACCTGCTCCTGCCCGTCCTTGGTGGGGAAGCTGGGGCCGAGCTCGCCATTTCCGCACGGGCGGCCTTCATGGAGCAAGGGGAGTAGACGGTTCCGAGCCGGTCGGAAGCATCTCAGAGTGCTGCGCTGACAACCAAAGGCGCCGCGTGGTTGCGCGCAGGCGGATGGTTCGCTGAAAGCGTTCGAGCGTACGATATCCAAACCAGTTTCATAGTGCGCACTGTCTTCTACTTCTTGTTTGGTTCGGCAGCAAACCTACCAATGCAAAAAACCGACACCCCTCTCATGAGCTGCCAGCGTCGGCAGTGACCTGGACAATCCCAGGAGCGGCGAGGCATTGGGCAACCGCCGCCTCCACCACCACCTTGGCCAGTTGCTTCTCATCCACGCGCAAACTCTGGCTCCGAGCGCAGACGCGCGCCCAAAAGTCCGCCTTGCTGTCCACGTGCAGCTGCAGCGCGTGGGTGTTGCCACCTAGCGTATCCCGGAACCCATTTGCGGCCTTCTTGAAGCGCCGGACCAGCTCCTCCGACATTGCCACCGCCGATGGACCGGCACTCGCAGGGTGGTGGTGCGTCATGCAGGCCGCAAACTGCGCGTCGTCGGGCTTAGCAATGAAGCGGGTGTAGCGCAGGGAGGCCTGGGTCAGGGCGAGCTCCTCAAACACCGTTGCGTAGTAGGCAAACGGCGCTAGCTCCACCAGGGAGGAGTTGGTCCGCATGAACAGCGCATTGGACAGCCCAGCCCCGTGCGCGCCGACGAGCACGTCCGTGGCTTGCATCACCGCTACTTGCTCGTCGAGGGTCATGCCCTCAAAAAAGCGTAGGCGAATGTCGAGAGTGAGGTCCAGGCGAGGGTCCGCCGCCGCTTCTGCAAGGATGGCCTGCTTGACGTCACGGACGCGGGGAATGTGACGGCCAAACGCAAAGGGGTCCTTGGCCTTTGCCAGTTGCTTCTTGGGCGGCGCGACGCGGTTGAGGACAGTCACCCGGAGCTTGCACGTCGGCACGGTACCGCCGCTGGTCGGCGACCCCAGCAGCGGCGTCCGCGGGTCCTTGACCAAGTCGTTTGCCGTATACAAGATGAGCTGATTGAGCGCCTCGTCCGACAGGGCCTTTTGACGGTGGCCCCGGCGCTTACGAATCGTGCCGACCGTGGCAGAGCGGAAGCAGGCCAACTGGCCACGGCCACCCGATGGGCCACCCATCTGGCGCACCAGGGAATCAAGCACTGCAGAGACAGACGCGGGCCTTGCCCGTCGGGCACGCCGAAGTACCTCGGGTATCCGCCACATCCACCCGCCGCGCCGCGACTGGCGCTGCGTGTTGGCGTCCTCCACGCCAGCCCGTACCTCCTCCATATCTGCCTGATCAGCGGCCGCCAGAAGGCGGGCAAGAGCAGCGCTCGGGGTCGTTGCAGAGGTTGACGACTCTGGGTCGGCAGCGGCGGCCGCCTCCGCTTCCGCACCAAACAAGTCGCCGGGGTACAGCACCAGCGGCCCGCCCCGCCCGCGCCCCCCCGCCGCGCCGCCAGCCGCGTGGGGTGGCAATAGACGTAAAAACTCCCGCACCCACGCCTTGTCGTCCAACAGCCGCATCCGGGGAAGCGCGAGCACCGCTGGCGACACCTCGTAGAGGCCACCGGAGCCCCCGCCACGTGCCTTGCCCGACGCCCCCAGGTTGACCCAATCCACCAGCGGCCACTTATCGCACCCATCCCCGGCGCGGGTGTGGCACGAGCGGGAGACGCCCTTGTGGCGAGCCGCGCCGAATGCAGCGTCAAAGGCGAGCAGGGACGGCATCACGTCCCGCACGAAGTGGGGCATATGGTGACGCAACACGGACAGTCCAAACAGGTCCACGTTCCCCGCGTAGTGGGGCGGCGGCTGCTGGTCGGGGAGGGTGAAGGAGACGGACTCGAGCCCACACTGGTAGCGCAGAAGGTCGTCGTGGCGGCGCATCCACCGGGGTAGCACGACCGTCGCGTCCTCCGTCACACATACGCTTGCGAGCCGACACACTGGCGCGTCCAAGCCGGAGTAGAACACCGTCTCGACGCCGCCATAAAAGGCCGTAGACCCAATTCTGACGTGTGGCGCGGAGACATCATTGTCCATAAACGTCACCGCGGTGTCACCTGCGGTGGCGGCCACTCGAGACAGTGCGGCCGCACCAGCGTCGTCAGACAGCTCAGGCGAAGGGTCTGCTCCCACCAATACCGCCGCGCATTGCGCCGCAAGCGCCGCCGCGGCGAGCCACGTCGTCAATGACCGGCGTGACGGTTGGTACAGTGGGGCCCGCCCGACGTCACCGCCAGATGGCGGGCACCGCAAAAGTTGCCGCCCTCCCTCCATCGGCCAAGACGGGGGAACCACCGCAACAAAGGGAGCCTCTTCTGGGGAACTGTACAGGCGCCCGTTGTCGCGGCACGCACAGCAACGCAAAGGCGCGGGCGGGTGACGGCGTCCGGACCGACCCAAGAAGAGGAAGCTACGGCGACCGCAGCCAATGGAGAACCGACTGCGCCCGCCACACGCCCGATACTGCGGCACACGCGCGCACAGTCACGCAGGGCAGCCACAGGTATCATCACCCATCCCAGCTGGTCACTCGCTAGCAGGCAGCCGCGAGCACTGGGCAAGCAGCATGGGCCCCGCGGCAGGCCGAAACTACACGGGGCCGCGGGGCAGCGACGAGAGAGCGAGAGAGAGCGGCTCATATGTTCAAGTCCATACGGGCAGGTGGGCAGCGGCACCCGACGGCAACGGCAGCAGCGTCGGCAGCGGCAGCGAGTGGCAAGGTCAACAACATTGGCCTGGCGCCCGCCCGATGGCACCCCCAATACGGGCCCTCACTAACACAAGCAGCTTGCCAGACAGTGTAGTGGGGAGCAAGTGCAGCAAGGAGCGAAACCGAGGACGAGGTCAACGTCAAGAGCAACTGCAGGCCGTCGCCCAGGACAAAAAAACGTCGCCGACCGTCGTGAGATTGCCACGCGCACACTCCGTGGCGCCGACCGATTCCACCGGGACTCGCTCGATTCCATCAAGCCGCCCACATGAGTATTTGAAAAACATTTGTCTTCCTGAACAGTCTGGTAGTTTTTTTCGTATGATCTGGGATATGGAGGCCACCTGGTTTACTCTCAACAACTGAAAGAAATTGGTGATTCTATTTGGAGAGTGATGGCGAAAATCCCAGCCTCGGGATCTCTGGAACCCCACGATCCCAGGATCCTGGTCGCCTTCCGGACCTTGGTACACTGTGGCAGCGATCGTGTCGCCACCAACTCTGGAATGTGCCATCACAAAACGAGTGCTGCAGGTCGCCCAGCCTACCGTGCCGACCGCCCTGCTACCCGCTCTATTGTGCCAGCCGCACAAACGCGTAGCGCTCTCCTACCGGCTCCCCCCCCGGTGATGCCGCCGTTGCGGACCAACCGTCCGGCCCTAGCGCCGCCTCAACCGTCACCGACGCCGTCCACCACCCCACCGCCGCGCCTTCCCCCCGCCTCGCCGCCCCGGTCACCTCACCCCACACTCGCTCCGCGTCGGCTTGCACGCCCGGCAGCGCATCCGGCCCGTACGGCCCGCCCGCATTGGCCGCGATGAGCGCGTGGATGCCCCCGCCGCCCGCCGCGGCGGCCGTCCCCGCCCCCATCTCGGCGGCCATGCGCGCCGACACGGACGCGGCCGCCGCGTCGAGCGTGTTGACCGTGAAGTGGAGGGCGAGCTTCCGGTAACCGTCGGCGGGAAAGACGGCGTTGACATAGTGGAACATGGCAATGTCGCGCCCCGACGTTTCAACAAGCACGTTGAGGCCGCTGCCCGTAGCGGCCGCTTCGAGCACGAGCGCCATGCCGAGCACCTCTGCGACGGTGCGGTAGCGCGCGAAAATGCCGTCCTTGTGTGCCGCGTACGCGTCGACGGGGGGGGAGGCGCCGGCGGCGCCCGCGTAGAGGCGGCGGAACTCTGCCGCGCCGACGGTTGCAACCAGGTGGTCCAGTTGGCGAAACCAGCTCGTCCCGCCGACTGGTAAGCGGGACGCGTCGACGGGCGAGTGGCCCGCGGCGGCGAGCGATGTGGCGAGCAGGGAGGGGAACCACGGCTGGTAGAGCGACGTGGTCTTGCGGATGCCATTGACGCCAGTCACGAGCACCGCCCATGGGCGCGTGTCGGCGGCACCGTCGCGGCCACTGGCCGCCGCCGCCTCCACCGCGCCGCCCCAGTTGCCCTCCCCAAGCACCCGTGCCCACATGCGTCGAAAGGCGCCGCTCCGCGGGTCGTCCACCCGTCGCCCGCGGAGGAGGCAGGCGCGCGCGGTCGCCGCCGCCGCGCCGGTCGCCGCCCAGTCCTTGTGCGGCCGGTGGCCCGCCGTCGCCAGCAGGGCCCGCAGGCCGTCCCAGTCCACACTGTCATCGCCAGCGACGACGGTGGCAGCGTCGTCGCCCGCCGCCGCCTCGCGGAGGGCACCAAGGACCTCGTCCAATTCGGTGGCGGAGAGGGGCACCTGGTCCCCGGCAAGTCGCTTGAGGGCGGCCCCACGAGGGTGGCCCCACTCGGTCGACGAGGGGCGGACAGGGCCGGTGGTAGTCATAGTCACCGGGAAGGCGGAGCGGCGTGTGGAGGTGACAAGGGCAAACCGCCGTTGCCTCCTCGTCGACGAAGTGGCGACGGCAGCCAGGCGGCCGACCGCGGGAGCAGAGGTGGCAAACGATAAGGCTGGGTGCATTGTGCAGCATAAAAAGGAGAAAATAGAGGGCGGCGGGTATGTAGAGAAGAGGAAGATGCAGGTGACCAGCCGTGGGAGTAGGAATAGTGTGTAGGTACGCCTGCACCAGGCAAGCATCCATGTCGAAGAGCGCACGACGAAGAGCTCCGGTCCTCTCCAGCCGGCTCCAATGGGCTAGCCCGGTGGTTCGCTTTGAATCTCAGAAATTGCGAAGAACCAACTACTGAAAGAGCATCAGATATGGGCAATTGATTTAGCTCGCATGTCGATACTTCATTCAGAAGACATCAAAGCGACAGTGTCAGCAGCTGCAGCCGCCAGCAGTGCCCGTTGCTGCGCAATGCCCAGAGGACAAAAAAAAAAAGCGGCAGTGGAGAAGCAGCAGGCAGGAAAGAAAAGCAAACAGCGAAGACAGAGACAGAAGGAACACAAACAGAGAGACAATGGGCACCTACACATCTACACAGAAGTCAAGCCATTGCGAAACAAGCAGAGGACGAGCGGGAACCGACGCAGAGCGCAGAGCTGAACAGAGACACAGGTTGTTGCCGGCCAGGAGCACGCCCAACTAACTGCCCTCCAGGGAGCTTGCTTACGCTCACAACAAGGCGCGGCAGAAGCATGGGCGCTCGACGCAACCTTAATAGTAGTTGCCGCTGCCACCACCACCGCCGTGGTAGTAGTTGCTGTAGTGCTGCTGCTGCTGCTGCGCCTGGGCCTGGGAAGACGCCAGCCCCGGCTGCATAGAGAGCCCCTGGGACGTCATTCCCGCCTGCATGCCCGACTGCATGCCCTGCTGCATACCCAGCCCACCCGACCCGGGGCCGCTGGCCGACAGGTCGCTCCATTGTTCGCCGCCATACATCATGGGTGCGCCGCCGTTGCCCGGCTGGGGCATCCCACCGGGTGCCCCTACTCCGCTGCTACCGCCACCGCCGCCGGCGTCGCTGGGCAGGCTCCCGTAGCCGCCCATACCAGAGCCCGACTCGAGCTCACCATACTTGTCCCCACCGGGGCCGCCACCACCGCCGCCACCGCCAAGATAGCCACCGCCGCTACCGTACCCGCCATACACTCCACCACTGTTCATGGGGCCGGGGCCGCCACCGCCTCCGCTGTTGCCGCCCCCGCCGCCGTTGCCGCCACCACCACCTAGAGGCATGGACGTGTCGTAGCCGCCGCTCACCGGAAAGGAGTTGCTACTGTAGCGGCCCAGCGGCGCGCCAGACGGCTCGGCGGCGCCGCCGTTGGGGCCGCCCCCGTTGCCATTGAATGTCGGCGGGTACCGATAGCCACCCTGCGTATGCGGGGGCGGCGGTGGCATGTAGGGGCCCGGCGGAAACCCGTAGGGTCCCATCGGCGGAAAAGGCACGTTGTAGCCTGGCAGCAAGCCATAGGGACCCGCGGCGGCAGCGGCGGCAGCAGCCGCGGCAACGGGGTCAAAGCCACCAGGGCCTCCAGGTGGCGATGGCCCACCGGTCATCTCAGAGGAGTCCGATGCCTTGCTGAGGCCACCGCCCATATCTTTGCTTCCACCAGCGCCGCCCAGACCGCCAGGGGCGCCACTTCCGCCCAACGGGCCACCCGCCCCGTCTAGGCCGGGGCCCGCACCGACAAACGGAGCGTACGGGTCATAAAACGGGGGAGGCATCAACGGCCCGCGGTCGCCAACGCCTGGCGCCCCATCATACGGGAAGGCGCCGCCGTAATTGCCGACCATTGGCGGCGGTGGCATCATGCCATAAGGAGGAGGGTAGCCAATATGCTGCTGCTGTGGCTGCTGATGAGAAGTGGGGGCACCCATGGAGCTGCCGCCCGACACCTGCGACTGTTGCTGCCCGAGGTGGGTCGGCTGCGGCGGCGGTTGGTGCATGTGCTGCTGCTGCTGTGGCTGCTGCTGCTGTGGCTGCTGCTGCTGAGCGCCATGCTGATGCTGCGGCGCTCCCGGCGGCGCGTGGCGCGATTGGTGCATCTGCTGCTGTTGCTGCCTCTGCTGCGACGACGCTTCACGAGCATGGGGTGGCCGATACGGTTGCGACGCCGGCTTCGCTGGCGCGACCGGCGCGGTAGGCGTTGTCTTGGGCGCCTCAACGACAGGAGGGGCCGTGTACGACCGCGATACCTCAGCCGCGGGCGGCGAGGAGGACGGCGCCAGCGCGGATTGGTCGGCGGTCGGCGCGGGCGCCGATGCAGGAGGCAGGGACGAGGGGCTCGAGCCGGGAGCCGCGTCGGCGGTGGGCAAACTATGGGTGGGAGGCGGCGGCGTCGGCTCTGCCGGTGCAGCAAGCGAAGGTTCCGACACGGCCGGCGCCGCCGCGGCCGTCGCCGCCGTCGCTGGAGCCTGGGCCTCGCCCGCCGCCCTCGGCGGTGACGACGAGGTAGGCACCGTCCCGGACGTCGCGGGCGTCGACCAGTTGACTCCCCCGCCGCTGAGGCCACCGAGGCCTCCAAACGAGAAGGACCCGAATTGCAGGCCGAGCACCTCCACCTTGGACGAAGAAACAGAAGACGGGGCGGGCGCCGATGCCGCCGGTGGTGTACTAGAGGTCTTGGCTGGCGCTTGTGACACCGGGGCCGCCGGCTCTGCTGGAGCCGATGGCGCCTCCGCGGGCGCCCGCGGCGTCGGCGCGGCCCAGCTCGACCCTGGTGCTGCGCTCGCACCGCCGTCACTGACGCCGCCGTCAGGGTTGGTCGCAGGAGCGGGAGGCACACCCCAGGCACCGGAAAGCGCCGTTGCCGCCGACTCTGCCGCCAGCGCCGAAGACTCTTTGTCGACCTCCGACTCGGAGCGCAAAATGGTCGGGCGCGCGTCAGCCCCGTCGGCGCCCGTCGCTGCATTGGCATCAGATTCGGACGCTTCGGGGGAGGACGCCAACGCGCCGCCATTGGTACCCGTCGCAGAAGGCCCGTCAGCCGGCTTGTCGTTGGTGGCGGCCGCTGCTGGGACCGCTGCCGCTCCGCCCGCACCGCTCACACCGCTCGCACCACTTGCACCGCCCATCGTCTGTCCGACTGCTGCCTCTGGCGACGGCGCACCCGCCGCTTCCGGTCCTGCCGGTCCCGTCGCCGTCGCCGCTTTTGGCGGAACGGGCCTGGTCGGCTGACCCGGCGGCGCACCACGGGGCGCCGCCGCCTTGGGTGGCGCCCGCCGCTCGGCTGGCGCCGCGGCCTTGGCATACGACAGGCCCGACGCAGCCGCCGACGCGTAATTGAGGGGCGCCGACGGCCTCGGCGCTGCCGCACCACCGCCACCGCTGCCGCCCCCCGGCGCCGCCGCCGCGGCCACACCGCCATCCGTCCCGGCCTTGGCACCGCTCCCGGTCGTTGCCCCCCAGCCGTTGGTCGTTGCCGGTTTTGCATCATCACCACCCCCCACCGTCGGCAGCGCCGGGTCCGCCGCGGAGACGGCGCCAGGCGCCGGACCGGCCGCGGCCAGATCAGAGGCGCCTGCGGTTTTGCCGCCGGCACCCGGCGGCGGCGTGTCAGCGCCCACTCGGGGCGGACCGCCCGCACCCCCGGCTGGGCCCCGCGCGTTGGCACCGCCCGGCGGCGGGTATGCTCGGGGGCCGCCGCGGGCATACGTCTTTGGGGGGCGGCCGCTGCTGTCGTGAGAGCGTGGATGCGGGCGTCCGGCGTGGCCGCCCCGCGACGACTGCGGCCGCGTGGCCGGCTTCTTTTTCTTGGTCGACACCTCGTTCCAGTCCTCTTCCCCTGCACGCGCCGAACATCAACCCAGATGAAGAACCGTCGACGGGTCAGGCGCAGCCAAAAACACGATAAAAAACACCAACCAGATACACACGTGACCGCCAAGTCAGTTTCGGAGCATACCTAGAAAGATGCGACGCGTCGTCCACGCTACCAGTACTGGTACAGCTCCAGCGACAACAAGACACACACAACAGAGGCGACACATACAACAATAGCGCGAGGCACACAATGGAACAAAGCCAAGCACACGCGACGCCCAACAAAGAGAAAATACATGGGAGACAGGAGCCCCGCAAGCATACCACTCACGAATCGCTCGATGGTACGCTGAACGTCCATCGCATTGTCTTGCAGGACGCGATGCGCTTCATCAAATGACACGCTGCACACTTCCATCACGCGGTCCACGTTGGACACAACCGTTTTGCTCAGCCGCTGGTGACGCGTCGCGGGACGTCCGGTCGTCCCCGAGCCGCTGCCGCTGCTGCCACCGCCGCGGCTATTCAGGGTCAACATGATGATGCCAAGCGGGCGTTGGGGAACACCGTTGTACGCTGGCAGAGGCGCAGCCCGTTGACCAGGAAGGAGCCAAACCAAACAATCACCAGCGCCCGACAGAGGGCGCGCGAGATGCAGGGAAACAAGACGTGGTAGACAAAGGAAACACACGAGATGACGATGGGGGGGAGGCACAGGGCAGACGAGCGGGCCAGCGTGGTGACCGGCGTCGGTCGAGATGCACACACCACACCACAATCGGGGTGTTCCAGAGCCTACGACGGCGGGCCGGCGTTTGGTTGGGCAACAAGCGCGGCGGCGTGGGGGTGGGTGCGTGGCGATCCTGGCTGCACCCCCGCGTGGGAGGCGGGGAGGCGCGCAGCTGCGGGCGTGGGGGTGGGCGACAGCCAAAACACTGACCAAAACCGTCTTGCGGCGTGCTGGGGGTGCGGGACCCAGCCGCACAGCCGCACGCGCCTGGGCGCGTGCCGTGGCAACAACTGCCGCAGCCGCTCTTTGTGACAGCGCAGCCGCCTGAAGAGCCTGCTCACCAACGATGGCTGCGCAGGCCAGATATGTGACAGCGTGGTCCAGGGTCCACCGGGGGGGCGCAGTCACACATCTCCAGCACGGTCTGGCAAAATCTCAGCCGTCCAATCACAACGGCTGAATGGGGATATCGGGCCACCAGTTTCGCTTTTGCAGCAGCCCGAACCGCACGATTGGTAGTACCCCACAACGCATACAATCCATCGCTGTCTTGATTGCGCACTAAACTTTCTAATTTAACACAAAGGCGCATTAGATGATGTAGTTTGCTGGCAATTAAGATAAGGGGTCTTCTAGCGCACACGATTTGGCTTCGCATAGAATATTTCGCAAAAAATCGGATTGTCGGTAGATCAGATTGATGGGATTATTTGAGGCAGTTGGACATCCCTAACAGGCAGGCGTTCGTGATAATGCTGCTCCCCGAATTTTGTCCTGGGGGACAGAGACTGTGAATAAGAGCACGCTATTGGTTTAAAACGACAGTAATAAGGCCTCAAAGCCAACAGAAAGCCTGCATTTGGTGCCAGGACCTTGCATCCAGCAGAACCCACTGTTTGTTGCCGCTTGATCCACTTTTCTGGGCACGGAGCAAGCTGCCAACGCGAGATCTTGAGATTTTCTACTGTCTGCTTGCCATAAGTGCAGAAAAAAAGAGGAGCTGATGTTGATTTCCAGGCTGTGTGGGCACATGTAAGCAATCAGGAGCACCAAGTCAGTCCCAGGGGTGCATCTGATTGGTGGAGAGAGTCGTTCCGCACGTCAGTCTCTGTCCACCAGGACAAATTTCGGGGATCAGCAATAGCGTTTGTGACGAACATCAGCGAGGTTTTGCAACGCCTTCGTGACAAGGGTGGTGAAGCTGTGTCTTGGCGGCGCGTGCACGTGCACGTGATTGGGTCCAAATATTGATACAAGTCCGTCGCGCACCCGTGATTTGACCACCGCTGTCTTGACGGGCCACCAAAACTGTCGTGATTAGATTGCTTGAAACGCGGCATCTGGAGTGGGCAGATCGCATCTCACAACGATCGCAAGGAAGTTTCGGACACAGCGCGCCTGCTACGTTGACGCAACCACACAAGCGGGCCAACCATGCGTGCCAGATGCAGGGCCGCCCAACAGGTTATTTCCTTTCCGAGCACGTTCACGTGTGCGAGATTTTTCAACAATCTTGCACACGTGAATGTGCTTGGCCCGAACCGTCTTGAATCGGAAAGGTCGGCCCGTTTGGGGCCGTAAGTCCGTTCGTGCGCGAGTGACGCGATCACTCTAATACAGTCAAAACTGGTCGACGTGATTGGGGCGTAATTGGAACGTCGCGTTCCCATTGGCTAGAACGCACTTGTGCACCGTGCACGCGCCGTCAAGACAGAGCCTGAGACGTTGGTGAGATCGTACATCCGGCCACTAATTTGCCAACCCAGTGATTTCTGCAATCACACGCGGCATCGCCAATCAGTTTGTTGTCTCATTCGTGAGACGTTCGTGAGAAGCCGCACGCTGGCTGCCCCGGTGTTGATCGCTCGTCTTGGCGGGTACTGTACGCAATACATGTCGCGTCCACGTCGCTCGACGCACACTTCGCACTCATGGCATGCGCCCGACGTCTGTTGGTCTCCGCCCTTTTGCTGTGGTAATGGTGTCCGTACACGGTAAAAGGATTGCCTTGTGGCACGCGCGCCGCCGCAGGCTCGGGTTAATTCTACGCTTGGGACATGCAGGGGGTCTTTTCCTCGTTGACATGGTTTGTCTGGTGCGCACATATCGTCGTGCGCAGCAAAAGGTTGCCCTTTCCCTGAACCGCCAGCGGCAGATCCATGTGACCTCGTTCAACTGAAATGCTCTCTCGACTCAAGAGTGCCTCTCACTCTTCCATTTTCGCCCTGCCGATCTGGGCAGGCTGTCGGGGTTGTGGCAAATCGACGTTTCCTTCCCTCGTACGCGTTTCTCTGTTGGATCCGTTGAGTGCTTTGCCATTGTCATGAGGAGACTTGCGTCACCTGATCGGTGGCTTGATCTGGAGGAGCTCTTCGGCTGGAATGGGGCCGCTCTGTGTCACATTCTTTATTCTACAATGGTGTCGTTAATGGAGAAGTGGGACTCTCTCCTGTACGAGTGGCGCGTAGGATTTATGAGGGAGGAAGCTGCGACGTACACTCCTCGTCTGCAACGGAAGCCGCCCTGCTCCCTGCGTGGCTTCCCGTCATGTCGCCTCTCAAGGGGCAGCAGGGATCGTGTAAGAGATAAAGTACCGGCGTCGTGGCGGACGCGGTAGTGCGGCGGTGACGGAGGGATGACCGACACAAAGAGCGAGGTTCCGAAGCAACAGCCACACGCGTCGTGCCGGTACAGCCCTATGGGAACAGATACAGGATAAAGCCCGGATGATCGGGCCACCTTCCCCCTGAAACCTGCATCCTGGCGTGCCCCCGCGGAGTTCCGGGCTTCCAGGCCCTTTGATTCGCTGTCAGCAGGCCGTTATGATCGTTGAGGCTATCTGATTGGCCATCCTGAGGATTCATGAAGAAGCCTGTGGAAGCCCCACGAATCGTGTAGAAGCATCGAATTAGGTGACGTGTGGCTCCATAACGACAGCTCAAGCCGCATCGTGTGGCTCCAAAAGACAGCTCCAGCCGCTTCGGCATCCGCTTGCCAGTTTATCTATGCCCCCAGCTGTGTGCGGGTGAGGTCAATATCTTTCTGCCGCCCATCGCCTACCTCCCAACACCCCCTCCTCCCCGCATCCCAGCCCACCCCATCGCCTTACTCGGCTCCCTTCAGATGCCCTCCCCCCCCCGCCCCGCCGACCTCCTAGGTCTTCGGGCGTGCGACTGCCGGCTGTGCAGCGGGGGGGTTCCTAGCGGCACATCCCGGGTGCCGCGCCGCACGCGGTTCACTCCGGAGGCTACGGAGTGGACGCCCTCCGCGCTCTAGGAGTGCAGCTGCATCAATTGAGCAAGTGGCTGCTGACGATGGCGCGGGGGGTGGGGGGGCGGATGATATCAGAGATGAGAACCGTCATGACGCAAACGCACCTGCGTAGCCCCCCGAGCCGAACGCGGAGCGGCCAAACGGTGTCCGTATCTCCTCTGAGGTCTTTCAAGAAAACATAGACGACTTTGTGGCCTACCAATTGGTCGTACAACATTGTCTTTCTCGAGAAGCCTCTGGTAACTACTTGCGACAGCGGCGCTCGGCAGGTGCCTTCCGTAGTCGGCACGCCCTCAGTGCCATGGTCGCGTCCACCGACGACCTCAAGTCAAAAAAGGTCGATTGCTGCACGGCGGGCTGTGTGGCGTTTCCGGCAGGTCGCGCAAACCTCACGGCCTGTGACGTATGCGAGGCCCCTCCGTTCCGTGCCGATGGAAAGCCGCGCATGCAGGCGACCTACTGGCCTCTGTTACCATGGATGAAGATGATGCGCGCAGATGCTGACATAGGGTCAGGCATGGTCCAGACAATGAGGGAAGCACGAGAAGCAGCTGCGACCGGCTCTCCCGAAGACCTTCGTGACTGGTTTGACGGCAGAGTTTTCCGCAAGCTGGTGGCGCAGGGCTACTATTCAAGCAACGCATGCATCGCCCTGAGTATTTCAACCGACTGTCTTCAAGCATGACGGCAGCGAAGTTTCGAAGGATGGCCGACTATCGCGGCGGTACTGAACGTCGACCAATCCTCATAAATATAGGTGGTGTCGCAGTTAATCATAGGAATTACCCTAGGACCTGGTCAACCTTCTGATTTGGAGTCTTTCTTACTCCCCATCGCGCAGGAGCTCAATGCGCTCGCGGCGGGCGTCGCTGGCGTGACCGTGGCTGGCTTCGAAGAGCCGCAGGTCGTGCGCGCCTTCGTCATTCAGTTCAAAACGGACATGCCCGCCGGTGACAAGCTGGTGAACGCCATGGGGGGAAATGGCGAGAACCCGGGCAGAATTAGAATTTTCTGCAGTGTTCGACACAAACGCCGATACTACTATCCCCCACATGACCCTGACGACCCCCACCTTTCTAAGAGCCGCAGATTTGACGTCATGGGCAACACCACCCCGCGTCGGACGGCTGCGAGCATATTGGCGAGCGTCAAAGAGGTGGAAGACTCACGCTGGGCGCAGAAGAGTAAGGCTGCTATCCACGCTCTCGCACAGAAGAAGGGCTTCAAGGGCTACTCACTTTTCTGCTGCCCAAGTCCCGAGGACAAGACGCGCTACCAAGCCCTGAGGTACCTCTGGAGAATAGGGCCATCGCTGGTTCCCTACCACACGATGCACCTTCTTTTGTGCAATGTCGTCCCGCGGCTGTGGGAGTTCTTTGCAGGACAGAATGACAAGCTCGGGGATGAACAGCCCTGGCTCATTCCTGCGGCCATCTGAGAGGCGATGGGCCGAGAGATCAAGGGCCACAAGACCGTGCCCCTCAGCCAAGCACGCTCTCTGCGCAATATCATCAAGCATTCGGGCTCGTACAAAGCTGACGATTGGCTGTACTTCCTTCTGAGCAGCGGCGAAGTCGTCCTAGCACATCGAATTTCTGAGGAATCTTTTAAGATGTTCATGCACCTGTGTCAGGCCGCCCGACTGATTTTCAAGCCGTGTTTCGTTACGAAGGCAGAACTGCGAGTGGCGGACAAGCTTATCAAGCGCTTTTGCCACGCCTTTTACACGCATGTGTGTGCCGGGAAGGAGGAGCGGATTTGGGTGTGCCGACCAACGGTAGAAGCCCTGCTGGATGTCACTGCCAACCTTAGGTCGTGTGGCCCTGCCCGGTCTTTCTGGCTGTTTCCGGCGGAGCGCCTCCTGGGCACTCTGTCTCGGCTCATTCGGTGGCGGCGTTTTCCGTACGCGGCACTGACAACTGCGGTTTTGGCCAAGTATTCCGCCGAGTTGGTCACAAGCTTCGCCGAGGCGCAAGTGCCGGACGCGAGGTCTGATGCAACGCGCAAGCCTGTGCGGCGCTAAATGCAAGATCACACCGGCACGTTTTCGCTTTCAAACGAGCCCAAAGTGGATCTGCTCCCGCCACTCCGGGCTGCTACTGCTGTGATTGGCGAGAAGCTCTCACGAATGAAAGCAGTCCTGGCGCTGGAACTAGCATCCCAAGAGCCACAAACCATACTTACCAAGAAGTACTCTCGCATGCGGCTCGCAGAAGACCAAATTACTGGGACCGTGTCGTCATCGTAGGAGCCGGGCGACCGCCAGCGAGACCAGTTGGTGCGCGTGCGCTTACACGTGTGACAGGCGAGGAGGCGGGGCCAACGAGAGGTACGCGCTGCGGTCAACGTCTACCGGGCTGTACACCACTTCTTGGTCGTCCTGATTGATGGAAGGCCTACGGCGCTGGCCTATATTTAGTGCATCAAGTCCTGGGCAGACCGCGACGGCGTGTTAGGGCTCCCTGAGAAGCGACGCGACGGCGCGTGTTTTTTAAGTCTGGGTGGTCGAATGCGCTACATTTTCGCGATGGCGATTGACGCTGTCGAAGGGACTCTGTTTGTGATAGGGAGACACGCTGTGACTTATTCTTGGGCAGTATTTAGTTCCGAATAAACACTGTTTTTTCTTCTCGCCTCCGTCGAGCATTGTTTTCCTTCCATGTCACTGTATCATCCATAATCACACGTAGCCAAGGTAAGGGTTAAGCAGAAGTGAACTGGTAAGAGTGCACCCGTGCAACATTGGCCGTAGCGAGGCGCGAAGAGCCGGAGTTGGGAAGCCGCAGCAGTGAAGTGTGCAATTGATTTCGATTTTGATCCACTTGTTCAAGAACAATTGTATTCTGTTAATTCGTGCTTTCCACTTTCGCTGGTGTCAAGACGCTGGCCGTCGCCGGTGTCACGCCGTCGCTGTTCCCGGTATCACGCCGTCGCAGGGGTCAAGTCGTCTTCGCCCCTCTAGCAGTACGTTGCTACACGTGTGGGAGCTGCGTCGGTGATCAAGTCTTCCAGCTCCCCCCCACCCCTGCCACCGGCCATGCCTCCACGTCGACGATCACGTTCAGATCCGGCTACTGGGAGGAGTATGAAGATTGGTATGTTTGGAGTGACGCAATATGATGCGTGTGGTTTTGGCTGTGTGTGGCATGGAAGCTGTTCTATCCCAAAAATTTCCTCCCCGCTGTATCTTGTCGGTGGTGCCTGACCTTCTGCCGGATCGCCTTTGAGCCGATTTCCCCAATATTCGGCCGCTCAGACCTTGGTTGTATTACCGCGGCGGCACAGGTGGCAGCTTCTCTTGGGGGCTCTGCCGGGGGTACCCCTACCTGTGGTCAAGACGCTCCCATTCCCCTCCTTCCCCCGCCGTCGACAGCCGGTTCGCCGGAGCCCCCCCCCCCCCCCCCCCCCCCCCCCCCCCCCCCCGCCCCCCCCCCCCCCCCCCCCCCCCCCCCCCCCCCCCCCCCCCCCCGCCCCCCCCC
>Ga0114957_1001522_pt1 | contig 24874 bp, 19 predicted proteins | sample BantaG_FD_87175 | JGI IMG/M metagenome (GOLD analysis project Ga0114957, IMG submission 87175) | Marine algal microbial communities from Bantry Bay, Ireland - BantryBay_4 metaG | ecosystem: Host-associated > Algae > Red algae > Unclassified | place: Bantry Bay, Ireland | collected 2014-11-21
ATTTGAGTTTGCACTTGACACTTGAACTTGCACTTTTTAAAATTCAAGTGCAAGTATCAAGTGCAAGTTCAAATGCCCGCAGTTCGCAGGAGCCCCCAGATCAAAGCAGGCTGAATAGTTACCATCCATCTTAATTCCATATATTGAGTCACTAAACAGTTGCATTTTCATTAATTCTCTAGCTTCAAATTTGTAACCCGCAAAGATCCCTAACGTACAAAACAACCATGACAGATACATCTACATACGAAACAGTCATAGGCCTAGAAGTCCACGTACAACTAGCCACACAGAGCAAAGCCTTCTGTGCCGACGATGCTGCCTTCGGTGCCGCTCCCAATACGCACATCTCTGCCATCTCTTTGGGACATCCCGGCACCTTACCAAAACTAAACGAAAAACAGGTAGAGTTTGCCGTAAGGCTAGGCCACGCCATTGGTTCTGAAATAAACGCCAACAACAGCTTTGATCGAAAAAATTATTTCTACGCCGATCTTCCAAAAGGTTATCAGCTTACACAAGATCGAGCACCGATTTGCATTGGCGGCAAAGTGACCATCCGTGGAAAAAATTTCACCAAAGACATTCGCATCCATCACGTACACATGGAAGAAGATGCTGGTAAGTCGATCCACGATATTGATCCAACGCACTCGCTCATCGACCTCAATCGGGCCGGAGTACCCTTACTTGAAATTGTAACAGAACCCGATTTTCGCTCACCAGAAGAAGTCGATGTCTTTATGAACACGATGCGCCAACTGGTACGCTACCTCGAAATTTCTGATGGCAATATGGAAGAAGGCTCTTTGAGATGTGATGTCAACATTTCCTTACGGAAAAAAGGGGCTACTGAATACGGCGAACGCTGCGAAGTCAAAAATGTCAACTCTATGCGCTTCGCCAGACAAGCCATCAAATTTGAAGTAAAAAGACAAGCCAAAATTTTGAACGAAGGTGGCACCATAAAACGCAACACCTTAAACTTCGACCCCGCCACCGGCACCACTTCCCCCCTCCGCGAAAAAGAAGATGCCAACGACTATCGCTACTTCCCTGCGCCGGACCTTACGCCTTTACAATTAACCGAAGCATACATTGAAACTATTAAAAACAAGCTGCCTCCACTACCCGCAGATTTATATCGGCAGTTTACAAACCAATTTGCGCTAAGCGACTACGACGCCAATTTACTAACACAGGAAAAACCATCAGCGCTTCTATTTTTAGAACTCACCCAACATTCTAAAAACTACAAAGGCATTGCCAACCTGCTCATCAATAAAGTAATTCCTTTTGCCAGCGAGCAAAAAATTAATCTTTCCGAGTTTCCGCTTTCCGCAAAATCACTGACGGATTTTGTACAAGTCATTGAAGATGGAAAGGTGAGCAGTTCACTTGCTTACCAGCGCCTTTTCCCTGCATTGATCGAATCACCTGATGCCGCCCCACTTGAGCTTGCGCAAAAGTTGAATATGATTCAGGATGCCGACGACGATTTCGTCAGCGAATTAGTAGATGCTGCTATTGCAAATAATCCGGACAAAGTAAAAGCCTATCAAGCAGGTAAGAAAAACCTGATTGGTTTTTTCATGGGTGAGATTGTGCGGGCTTCCAAAGGGAAGGCTGACCCAAAGGCGGTGAATATTTTATTACGGGAGCGACTTAACGCCTAAGGGACCGGGAAGCACTATCGTGCAGCAAGGTGACTCCCCAAAGCCCAAGTTGATATTTGATAAATCAAAGGTCGGGCTTACCGATCTTTTAAACGCGATTGCAGGAAACCGACTCCTGACCCCTCATTTGCATTTCCCAATAGAATACCCTAATTTTAGCATACATTCCAAGAATGATAAAATCCCTGCTTATGTCAATGCGTACAGACGAAATAACGAAACTCTACTACTCCATCGGCGAAATCGCTGAAATGTTTAGTGTATCCAAATCCCTCATTCGATTTTGGGAAACTGAATTCGACTTGCTGAAACCACACAAGAACAGCAAAGGTGACCGTCGTTTCACACAACAAAACATCGATCAGTTTCGCACCATCTACCATCTCGTCAAAGAAAGAGGCTTCACCCTTGAAGGCGCTAAGCGAGAAATTAAAAACAGTAAAGATTATTTGGCTAAGAAGTTGAAAGCGATTGATACACTGACGAATGTTCGTGCTGCTTTGGCTAAGATGATTCAGGAAGAAGAGTAGATGAATGTGAATGCATAACCGTTTAGTTCTCCATCTTTTGAAAATCGAATGTGTTTTTTTTGACCGGATTTACAGGATGAACATGATTTCTCTATTAACGTAATGATGCACAGGGTTCTCCTTTCCCCAAAAGCTTCCCTTTTCGAGAAACCTTACTTTAGAAGTTGTCTAATTTTTTGAGCATCAAAAAATAGGCTTCCACTGTAGTTCCCTATCCGAGCCCCTCAGTCGAATTTTGTTTGGTTGAGGGACTTTTGATTTTACAAATTTCCCTATCTTTTTTTAGGGACTGACTACCGTTGCCTGACACACTAATTGATAGCATATCAGGCAATTGCAGTCAGACCTTGTATAGATTTTAAATAGCCCCTCTAACACACCTCATCACAAATTCGCGATACGTTAGAAGGCCTATTCAAAATTCAATCATTCAATCATTCAAAATTCCTCCACCCGACTCCCGACTCCTCAACTACATATCCAAAACCGCCGGATTCATCCCCATATTAGAAAACCCACCATCATGAAATAAATTCTGCATCGTCACCATCCGGGTATAATCAGAAAACAACGAAACCGTATAATCCGCACAAGCTTCCGCAGAAGCATTGCCTAGTGGCGACATCTTATCGGCGTAGTCGAAGAACTGATCAAAACCCTTGATCCCGCCACCCGCTGTTGTCATGGTTGGAGATTGAGAAATCGTATTGACCCGAACATTTTTCTTAAGACCATAGTGGTAACCGAAGCTACGCGCAAACGACTCCAACAAGGATTTCGCATCCGCCATCTCACCATAATCCGGGAAGATACGCTGCGCCGCAATATAACTTAGTCCAACAATGGAACCCCACTCATTCATGGCGTCCATCTTGTAAAGTACCTGCATCATTTTATGAAAAGAGATCGCAGAAACATCAAGCGTCTTCTGCATCCACTCGTGTTTCGATTCGGTATAGGCTTTCTTTTTACGAATGTTGACAGACATCCCGATGGCATGTAAGACAAAGTCAAAACGACCATCTAATACGTCCATAGACTTAGTGAAAAGATTTTCCAAATCTTCCATGCTGGTCGCATCGCAAGGGATGATTTCAGCCTTTAATTTGTCGCCTAGCTTTTGAATTTCTCCGAAGCGCATCGCTACAGGAGCATTGGTCAATGTAATAGTTGCGCCTTCTTCCACACAACGTTCCGCTATTTTCCAGGCAATTGATTTTTCGTCGAGTGCTCCAAAAATGATCCCTTTTTTTCCTTTTAATAAGTTGTTTGACATAGTTCTTTTTTTTACGGTGAAGTCAGCAAGAAAAGTTTGACACAATGGTACTTAAACTTTTTCAGACTTCGATATTTTTAGATAGTTATGTTGTAACTGTTCGACCCACCATGGTCAGGGGACTTCTGCGAACTGAGGGTATTTGAACTTGCGCTTGATACTTGCACTTGAATTTAAAGAAGTGCAAGTGCAAGTGTCAAGTGCAAATCTTGCCTGGCTGCCAGACAGGCTCAAATGCCCGCTATCGTAAGTGACACTGAGCAGCTACGTTATGTTTTTGTAAATTCCAGTAACTCCCGGGCATTAGCCATAGCCGATTTAGAAGGAGGACTTCCACTCAACATCGTAGCTACGGCACGTACCCGCTCATCAGGCGTCAATTGTTTGACCTTAGTCACCGTACGTTCTTCGCGATCCAGTTTGAAAACAAAGTAATGGCAATCCGCTTTCACTGCAATCTGCGGCGTGTGCGTAATGGTCACCACCTGATGACGATTAGAAAGCTCCTGCAAAATCGTCCCCATCTTCATAGCCACATCACCGGAAATTCCCGTATCAATCTCATCAAAAATCAAAGTGGGTAATGGAATGGCGTCAGCAACCAGCGACTTGGTACAAAGCACCAGTCTTGAAAGCTCACCACCAGAAGCCACCTCTTTTATCGGAAGAAATTCACTGCCTTTATTGGGGGCAAAAAGGAAGTTGACCAAATCCGTTCCGGTAGGAGTAAGGCTATCGAGCAGTTTAACCTCGATTTTAATTTTGGCATGCTCCATAGAAAGTTGACCGAGGAGTGCATGTATCTTTTTTTCAAAACCACTCACGACTTTTTTTCTTCTCTTAGAAAGATCGTCAGCGATTTTACGCAATTCTTTTTCTTCTTTGACTAGTTGCTTTTCCAGTTTTTCAATACCTGAAGTCAGGTCGTTGAAGCCAGTTAGCCTGGTGCTCAATTCGTCCTGAATGCTCATTAGCTCAGGCAATGTTTTTACCCGATGCTTTTGTTGCAGTTTGTAAATTAAATCGAGTCGTTCCTGCGTTTCTTTAATGCGTTGCTCATCGTACTCCGTATCTTCCGCAATAGCTTCAAATTCTTGTGCCAGATCATTTAGCTCCAGCAAAATACTTTCATAGCGCTCAATACCCGTCGTTAGTTTGGGGTGCATTTTGGCCACCTGATTCAGTTCGATAGAAAGCGTTTCCATCTGACTGAGGATAGAGTTATCGCTTTCGCTTAAATTTTGAAAAGCAGCAGAGAGTGTTTTTTTGATGCCTTCTGCGTTGGTGAGTCGGGTGATTTCTACTTCCATTTCCTTTTGCTCCCCGGGCATCAGAGCCGCTTCGTTGAATTCCTGCATTTGAAAATTGAGAAAATCCATTTCGCGGGCTGCATTGTCATTGTGTTCAATGAGTTGGTGCAGTTCTCTCTTATTGGCTTGATAGCCACGATATAGTTTTTGATAGCTGTTCAGTATCTTTTCATTTCCCGCAAGGGCATCGAGCATTCTCAACTGGAAAGAAACATTGTGAATATCTAGTGTATCAAATTGCTGATGCAAATCAATCAATACCGCCGTTAGTGCCTGCAGCAATTTAAGGTTGGCCGGCGTATCATTGATAAAAGCCCTTGATTTTCCGGAAGGTGTAAACTCCCGTCGGATCACCACTTCATCATCATAATCAATATCGTTCTTTTCGAAAAAATCCCGGATGCTGTATTTAGCTACAGCAAAGGTTCCCTCCACAATGCACTTCGCATCTTTATGGTACAGGACTTTGGTGTCGCCACGCTTCCCCATGATGAGACCAAGGGCCCCTAAAAGGATGGATTTACCCGCCCCGGTTTCACCGGTGATGACGGTTAGCTTCTCTGAAAAGTCAATATCCAACTCTTCAATGATCGCATAGTTTTTGATGTGTAGCCGCTTTATCATACGGGGGCTAAAGTTAGAAATTTAAAACAATATGTTGTTCTTTTTTTTGGAAAAAGAACAGGTTGGAAGTGGGAAGTTGGAAGCGGGAAGCCCCTTTTAACACTGGATCGCCAAGGCGATTTTTTGATGGGACACGGATTTTCACGGATTGGGACAGAAGGAGGACGGATTTCTTCGTGTGATGGCGAGTCCCTCCAACGTAAACTGAGATAAAAAAAACAGCGCGCGATAATCGAAAAAAATCCGTCCTTACTCCGTCCCAATCCGCGAAAATCCGTGTCCCATCCTAAAAAGATCGCGCCAGCGATCCCACGTCAGAAGGCGCGTTAGAAGGCGCTTCCCACTTCCCACTTCCCACTTCCCACTTCCCACTTCCCACCTTATTACTGCACCATCTGCAACAACTCCCCATCCACCTGAGCCCCACGCGCCTGCGCCGCCTGAACATCCTGCTGAGCTGCCGCCTTATTATTCAGAAATCGAACCTGAAGCCGGGCACGCTCCCGATAAAATAAACCCTGATTAGGGTTAGGAGAAAAACTAATCGCCTTGGTCAGTGATTGTAGCGACTCTTGATAAAGGCCTACGCGCATGAGGGCCATGCCTTTTTCATACCAGATGTCCGGACTATTTGGTTTGAGACGGAGATAGTTTTCGTGATCCTTGATAGCCAACTCGTGTTGTCCGGTAGCCGTATAAACCAGCGAGCGATTGAGATAGGAATTATCGTGATCATTATCCAGTTCGATTGCTTTTGTGAGATCAGCTAATGCTAAATCCATACGGTTCTGTGAACCATGTGCGGCCCCACGGTTGGCGTAGAATTCCGCATTATCGTCTTCAACGGCTATGGCCTTGTTATAATTTTCAATTGCCTCAACAGGTCGATTGGTATCGAAATAGGTTTTGCCCAAGCTATTAAAATAAGTACCATCTGGCTTGCTCTTAGTCATTTCAATTGCTTGTTTATAATCTGCGATGGCTCCTTCAGCATCCCCTTGTTTTTCACGTTTCCAGCGCGCGCGATTTCCCCAGGCGAGGGAGGAGCGTTCATAGGATTTTAATACATGTGTCCACATTACTTCACCATCTTTCCAAATCTTACATTGTTGAAAACTCATAACGGCCATGACCAATAAATAGATCCCCAAACCAGCAGTCAAAAATGGTTTATAATTAGGACTTCGCTTTACAAAATAGTCATAACCATAAGCAATAATAAAAAACAATCCGAAATAAGGAATATAGGTAAAACGATCTGCTTTCAATGCCTGTCCGGCACCAACCACCTGCAGCAAAAACATCACATTAAAGGTGAAGAAAGCCAGTCCAAAAACCAGCACTGTTTTCTTATGTTTGTACCAGTAGAAAAATAAGGCTGCGATTGCTAAAACGATCGGAGGGGTAATTTTATAATACCAAAGCAATTTGGAAGGATAAGGGTACATGGGTACCATCTCATAAGGTATCACCAATTTGACCAGATAAACACAGTAAGAGAAGGTACCAATCACCAAACGATCCAGCATGTTATAATTAGTCACATCGTCGGTCACGGCCAAACTTCCTTGTTGATTTAAAAAGAAAATACCGGCTAAACCAAAGGCAAGGGATAATCCAAAGTGCGGAAGCTTTTCAAAGATTCGCTTCAACTCCATTTCCCGTTTGAAGTAATAATCAATCGCCAACATGGATAAAGGGAATGCCACCGCCTGGATTTTTGAAAAGAGCGATAAGATGAAAAGTACCAGCGTGAGGATATAGTAAAACCGCTTATCGTCAGCCGAAGCTTTCAGGTATTTGATATAACTTATGATCGCCCCAAAATAAAATACACCTAGCACAACATCCTTTCGCTCTGTGATCCAGGCCACCGACTCGACCCGCATCGGATGTATCGCAAAAAATAAGGCACCAATTATAGCCGCATTGGTACTGATATCCATCAAAAGCAAAATCCGGTAGACAAACAAAATGCAGATGAGGTGCAGGATCAGGTTGTTTACATGAAACGGTTTGGCATTAAACTTCCCCGTTTTTTTGTCATACCCGCCCAGCAGTTCCTTATCAATTAAAAAAGTAAAGATCGGAAGCGGATTGTAATTACCAATAACGATCCCATCTTTATAATGGAAAATCTTTTTGATACTCTCCATGTTGAAGCCATCCAGGTTTTCATTTTCCAAAACATTGACATCGTCGTCCCAATTCACAAAATCATTATTGATGGAAGGGGAGAAGACGATAGCAGTTACCAATAAGATGACGGCGATAGGAATGAGTAAGGCGGAGTTTTTCCAAAAGGAAACTTTCTCCGGACTTCTTTGCTTTAGCTTTGCCTGCTTACTTTTCTTTATCTCTTTCTTGTTCTTTTTTGACATTGGCTTTTTTTTTAGAAAAAAATACGAGACCGCTGCGCTGTCAGACCGCTTTGCTATCAGATCATTCAGAAAGTACGAGTTCTGCCAGTTTTTGTTCTGAAGGAACGGTAGCAATTTGCATTTTATCAATGCCCAAATCGAGCAAAGCAGCGGCAGTGGTAGGTCCAATGGCAAATACCGATTGTTTTTTCTTTGGTTTATAGCGATTGTAGTAAGCCTGTGCATTCATCGGACTAGTGAAAACGAGGTAATCACAGGCAGGTATTTTAAACTTCTTTTTGGGTTGGTTGTCGTAGACGATTAGTTCTTCTGTTTCTAAATCACGGCCAATTAATTCCTGAACGGATTGTCTGGAATTAGTGCCTCTGATAAATAGTACGCTTCGTCCTTTCGCTTTCGCTAAAAAGGCTTTGCTTGTCGCAACAGCTTCACCCGTTCCAACAAACTGCGCATCAATATTTTGGCTGTCCTTCAAATATTTTGCGGAAGCAGCTCCAAAAACAGCGTACTTCGGATCCGTCCGTCGGGAAGGCATGCGTGGCGAACGGATACGGGTACCGGTGAGGTAAGCGTTACTGGTAATGTTTTCAAAGAAGAAGCGAATACCTTGTTTGCTATAAAAAAACGTCCAGTCTGTTGGTGGTGTTTTTTTGAAAGGAAGTAATGAGAAATCGACGAGCGATTCCCCATGAATTTCGAACATAGAGTTGTCCAGCGTTTTTGTAAAAACACTAGACGCTTCTAATTCCCGGCTGATAAATATTCGTTTCAAAATATATCGATGGCTTCTAATTCCAGTAATTTGAAAAAGCAAACGCCGCAAACTTCTGCGTCAACGGCAGCGTTGTTTAATCCTTTTGGAATGGTTCTGAATAATTTGATGTGTAGTTCTTTTAGTGTTGGCCATTTGAAGCGACCGTTTGTGCCTGGTAGTTTGCAAAAGTAGGTGCTTTCCTGCATGGTGCAATAGCGTTCCGATTCAAACAGGCGATGGGACACCGTAGATCGGATGAATTCGGCACCGACTACTTTTTCGTTGTAGTTCATATTGTGTGCCACCACATATTCTGCCTCTTGCACGTCCTTAGCAAATTTCTCGAGTGCTTCTTTTAGAGGGACCCCTTTTTCGCGGGCGATTTCCTGACTGATTTTATGAATGCGCTCCGACTCGTAAGGGATTTCAAAACCATCCGGTTTGATGATGTAGTTGTGTCGGACGAGTGGTTGATAATCCTTGTCACACACTACCCATGCAAGCTGAACCATTCGTGGCCAGTTGAAGGTGTCTGTGTGGGGGCTGTTCCATTTTTTTGGTTTACCGATGGTTTCGGTGTCAAAGAATAAATACATTTTTCTTGATTGTTTAAGTGACAGAACCAAATTATTTGGATTTTTCCGATTTTGTAATAATTTCCTAAACGATTGACCGATAGAGAATTAGTGTGGGAATTATTCAAAACCATCCAAAGGAAAAATTAACCTGGACATCTGCAAGCATTTGGTTTAAGCTAAACGACGAAGGAAGCGTGCTTTAGCTAAATGCTTGAGGATAAAGATCTCCAAATTGTTTTTTGTGTCATAACTTAAGGTTGATGCGTAAAGATAGGAAATTGGTGTTGAAATTTGAGCCTTAAAATTGGCTGTTGGCTAAATTTAGTTGGGAAGGGAGTAGGGAGCGTTTATTTTGCCAGGTAGTCACATAGATTAAGCCACTAGATTTGACAAAGAACCTTGAAATGAGTAAACCATTCACTCAAATTCTAACCGTTTCATACAGTCACCCATCCAATTTTTCTTTATTATTACGGACTAGAGCTGACTGTTAGCTGTTGACCGCTAACTATCGATTTCCTGTAACGGGTGCGTAAGTGGGAAGTCAACAGTCGATAGTCAAAAAAAACCACCAAATTAAATGAAAATCTCACGCCTTCTATTATTGTGTTGTTTGACTTGTCAGGTCGGAGCCGGACTCCTGGCGCAGGAGACGGAGTTAATTCACAATACTTTTGAGCATCTGTTGTTTGATGAAGAAAATACCTGGAGAAGTTCGGCTGGTTTTATCAATGATATTGTGGTGACGAGAGATGGTCACTTGTGGGTTGGAACCAACACTGGTCTGATTTGCTGGAATGGCAGTGAGAAATTGATTTATGACAATAGTAGTGGAAATCCTTTTAAGTTGCATGGGGGAATGGTGAAGCAGATATTTGAGACAGGGGGGCATGATTTGCTACTATTTACGCAAGAAGAATCGCTGCAGATAGAGTTACTTAGGAATAGTGAGACCACCTCCGAAATTATTGATAAAAATGGAAAAGGGGAGCGGGTGAAAGGCTACCTGGCGGATATGTTCGAATCAGAGGAGGAGGAAGAAATATTTGTGGCATATAATGAAGGGACTTCCCTGGCTGTTTATGGTTTGGATGACCATCATCTTAAACTTATACAACGATTTACATTTGATGTAAATATTGGTCAGGAGCAGTTGAAAATTGCTTGCCATGATCAAGCGATTTGGGCTGCCATAAAAGGAAGAGGTGTCTGGCGCAGGAGAGGTGAAGTACAGGAGCAGGTGATGAATTTTGAATCATTACCCAATAGTGTTGAATTATTACCAGAGCTTTTTTTTGAAGATAAAAACGAGCGACTTTGGTTGGCGATAAATGGCCTGAAAGAGAATCTGTTTTGCTGGGATAAAGACGCGTTTAAGCCATTTGAAAACCCATTGAAATACGCAGTTGACCATCTAAGAGAAGATCATTTAGGAAACTTACTTTTCATATCCGGAAAATATCCTGCCTCAATAAATGAAGCATATGCACTGAAAGACAGTAGCTGGCTGAATTACACGCCTTATATCGACTCCACGATGTTAGATATACGTCCCGGAAAAAACTTATGTAATTCGTTTTTTGCATTAACCAAGGATAATATTGCTCAGATTGAAATTAAAAAAAGAAAAGTCAAAAACTATCTGAAACAGCAAGTAATTAACCGTTTTGGGGAGATCATAATGGGCATAGAAGAAGATCTGGATGGCAATGTTTTTTGTATTAATGAAAATGGACGGTTTTATAAGCTGGAAAAGGAAACAGAGCAGATTCGTGAAATATTAGTTCGCGATCAAAATGGGAATGTCATAACTACTAAGTGTGGTGGTGCGATGCACCGGGACCAGCAAGGCAAGCTCTGGTATAAAGTATGTGATGGCAAAAAGAAAGGAATCTTAATTCGTTTTGACCCCCTGTCAGAAAAGTTTACCTTTTTTCATCATCCAGAATTAATTCGCGATTTTGATATAGATGAAAGTGGCCAATTTTGGGTAACCCACCACAGTGATAAAGATAAGAGAGGAAAGCTAAGTCGTTTTGATCTCAGTACCTTTACCTATGTACCTGTTGAATTGGAAAGTACCTTTGCAGAACCACGTTACCTCTATATTGAAAACGATTCTTCTCTTTGGATTGGTACCTTAAAAGGGCTGGTGCATGTCAACACCAAGTCCATTACCTATAGAAACTATACCACAGAAAACAGCGCACTTAAAAGTGACCACGCTATCGTCATTACTAAAGGACCAGACAACTGGTTGATGATGGGTACCTACGGAGACGGCCTTCAATTTTTTGACCCAAAGTCCAACAAAGCCCTGCTCTTTAACGAAGAGAATGGACTGACGGATAATTATGTTTGTGGTATTATTCCGATTGGCTCAAACCGTTACTGGCTGAGTACTTTTGAAGGTGTTTCTTATTTCGATTTTAATGAACAATCTTTTTATAATTACAAAGAAGAAGATGGTTTTTCAAATAATGAATTTAACCGCTATTCTTTTCTGAAAGCGAACGATGGTAGCAACTATTTAGGGTCCGTAAATGGGTTGAATGTTTTTCGAACGAAAGACCTCGCTCCATCCTCTTCATCAGGTAAAATTAAGCTGGCAGGCATTAAGAAATATTATGGCGCCGAAGATAGCCTCCATGTCGTCCGTCATAATCTGGATGTAAAAAAAACATTAAGGCTCCGTCCTCAGGTAACTTTTGTTGAGCTTAGTTTTTACTCTACAGATTTTACAGAATGGGGCCCATCCAATTTCTATACAAAACTCCAACCCTATGACAATGACTGGGTTTTTGCCGAAGGGCAAAAAGTCCGTTACCGAAATTTACCTCCGGGTGAATATAAGCTCGAAGTGAAAGGACAATACGGAGCTGAATTTTTAAAAATGGACATCGTTTCTATGGCTCCGATTTATAGTACCTGGTGGTTTAATTTAGCGGTTCTGGCATTGCTGACCGGGATAATTGCGGCTATTGCCAAATACCGAATCAATAAATTCAGAGAGGAAGAAGAAGCCACCCGCGAGATCAATAAAAAGTTTGCTGAATTAGAACTACAAGCTTTGCAGGCGCAGCTCAATCCCCATTTTATTTTCAATGCGCTGGGTGCTATTCAGCATACGGTACGAGATAAGAACCCGGAGCGGGCAGAACATTTTTTGACCAGTTTTGCCTTGCTCATGCGCTTGTTTTTGGAGTCATCTAAAAAGAAACATATTACCTTGGCAGAAGAAATTGAGTTGATCACCAGATATGTGGAACTGGAGCAACTGCGCTTTGAAAATAGATTCGATTTTGTTTTTGATGTAGATGAGCAGATCGATATTTACAGCACAGAAATTCCATCTCTGTTGTTTCAACCCTTTGTGGAGAATGCCATTAACCATGGCTTGTTTCACAAAAAAGGGCAAGGCCTGTTGTCTATTTCAATAAAAGAGAAAGCTGAGGCATTGCACTGCGAAATTCAGGATAATGGAGTTGGGAGAAAACGGTCTGCAGAAATTCAAAAGGCTACATTGCGTAGCCACAAGTCGCGGGCCACAGCAATTGTAAATGAACGTTTGGAGATTTTAAAAAAAGTAGAAGGATTAGATTTGACGATCGATATTGAGGATTTGATGGAGGGAGGGACTAGGGTGGTGATTGTTGTTCCGGTGGAGGAGGATTGAGGTGGATGGAAGTGGGAAGTTGGAAGCGGGAAGCTCACTCGACCGCGGGATTGTTCTGTAAATTGTGTCTTTCAATCAAAAATTCAATCAAAATCAAAATCAAAAATTTGCCGTGTTCCTTCGCCATAAAGGCTACGGCGAACAAAGGCTAACCCTAAAAGGCAACTTGTAAAAAGCAGCTTGTGAAGTCACCTAGAGGAATTGCGAGTTACGGATTTTTGATTTTGATTGTAACTATTCAGCTGTTGGCTTTTAGCTGTTGGCTTCCTTCTAACGCGATTTACTCGCGATTGAGGGAAGCTAACAGCTAAAGGTAAAGTAACTGAACAGTTACTTTTGATTTTAAAATTTCCTGACACACTTAATGGGATACGCGGGGCTCCGCGTTAGATGGCGCTTCCAACTTCCAACTTCCAACCCTCTCACTATATCTCGCTACAGAATACTAATATTCCAAAAGGATTCCCTATATTTGATACGAAATACCTCGATAAAAAACAAAAAATGATAACCGCCGTTTTAGTTGATGACGAAAAGCGGGCAGTACAGGTTCTAGAAGAGTCTTTAAAAACAGATTTTCCGGACATTCAAATTATTGGATCCGCGAACTCTGCACAAGAAGCTCAAACCCTAATTACCCAAATGAAGCCCGACCTGGTTTTTCTGGATGTTACGATGCCAGAAGAGAGTGGCTTTGATTTGCTCAATAACTTACCTTCCCTTGAGTTTGAAATCATTTTCGTTACGGCTTTCGATCAATATGCGATGGATGCCATTAATTTCTGTGCGATAGGTTATGTGCTCAAGCCGATTAAGCGGGAAGAGTTGGTCATGGCCGTGCAGCGTGCCATCAAATCTATTGCCGAGAAGCAGGAAACCAACCGAAACAAGCTCTTATTAGAAAACCTGATTAACCCTGGCAGCCCATCGAATCGCATCGGAATACCTACTTCGGATGGTTTGGAATTTGTTGCCATTCAGGAAATTATCCGCTGTGAGGGCATACAACGTGCTACCAAAGTGGTGTTTAAAGAGCGTAAAAGCCTGATCAGCGCTTATAACTTAGGTCAATTTAAGCGGATGCTGGAAGAGTACCGCTTCTTTTCCATTCATAAATCTCATTTGGTCAACATGGACCACGTAATCCGCTACGACAACGAAGGTTTTGTACATATGATCGACAAATCCAATATTCCCGTTTCTCGCCGAAAAAGACAGGAATTTATGCAGCTCTTCACCCGTTTATAGATTTTTATCCTACTATTTTATCTTTTCCATACCGATAAGTGAATGAAATCGACCGTTGGTTTAATAGCTTTTGTTATGCTGTTAAAGTACGCTTACATTTGGACTATCATTATTGATTTTTATCGAGATCATTTTGAATATGAACTAGACAGTTGATAAATTGTTTTCCCATAACCTACTTCTGTCGTCTGGTTTTGACCTGATCAACTGAGACGGCACGCTTTAAATACCAAATGAAAGTGTAGAATTTTTAAATTTTGCACCATTAGACCTCTGGATTGTCTTAAAACCCCAAGAAGCTAGAGATTCTAATCAACTCTCTTTGGCGCGTATGGATACTTATTCATACGCGCTATTTTTTTGTGGGTGGGATGGGACACAGATCTAACGGATTTACACGGATTTTTTCGTTATCGCGCTCCAAATTTTTATCTCATCCACGTTAGAAGGCTCACCGTCCTACGAAAAAAATCCGTCCTTATCCGTTAGATCCGTGTCCCATCCCGTCAAAGGGCAACCAACAAAACATGACCCAAATGATGCCGACCATGCCAAGCATAAGTAGCGATCACCTCTTTCAATGAAACCCGCGTCCCATACTCCGGATGCACATATACACGATCCAAATCGGCCGCTTCCATATTGTGTAAAACAATGACCCAACGGCGATGCACCGCATCCAGAATATCAAGCGATAAATCAATCGGGTCTATTTTTCCATCAGGCAGTTCAGCCCAGGTAGCTTCATCGTATGGTTTGATAGTTGGTTCGTTTTCCGTCAGGGCCAGTTTGGTGCGGATGTAGGCATTCATGTGGCTGTCGGCCAAATGGTGCACGACCTGTCGGATGGTCCAGCCATCAGGGCGATAAGGGGTATTGAGTTGTTGGTCGCTGAGGTCTTCGGTCGCATCGCGTAGCTTTTTTGGGAGGGCTGCGATTTCGTCGATTAGTTGTAGAATGGTCGCTTCGTCGTAGTTTGCTGGTGGGGTGAAGTGGCCGGTTGGGAATTTTAGTTGTTCTAGTGTGGGGTGCTGCATGAGTGATGGGAGTGAGTTGTTATTGTGTTAAAGAGTAAGAATGAACAGATTGGCCGGGAATTCGGTTCTCTGAAAATTTGCTTGTATCGCAATTGGCAATATTTTTAAATGTAAAACCGCAAAATGCAAAACCGCAAAATGTAAAAGTGGCCGAATAACCATGCCTTCGGATCACTTCGGACTCTTACGCTAGATCCTACGCCTATCGCAAAAGTACAAAATCCCCCGTCTTCGTAATAAGTGTTCCATCTTTTAATTCAGCAACCACCTTATAAACAAATACCGCCGGTTGAAAAGCTTGCCCCTTTAATGTTCCGTCCCAGCCTTCAGTACCTGCTTCAAAGTTTTCTACACCGTAAACATGATTTCCCCAGCGATCAAAAATTTGTAATGTTGTAATTTTAGCGACTCCTCCACCGCCATAAATAGTAAATAGATCATTAAAGTTATCTCCGTTTGGACTGAAAGCATTGGGGATGTAAAATTCTGCACTTGTGTTTACTGTTATGTTTATTGTCTCAGAGGCAACGCAGCCCAGACTATTAGTTGCTATGAAGGTATAAGTTTGATCCTGTGAAGGACTTGCTGTAGGGCTGAGGCAGTCGGTACAACTAAGTCCTGTAGAAGGTTGCCATTGGAAGTCGACTAGAGGAGATTCACTAGTGATAGTCGTAGTTATTTGCACTTCTTCATCTAACGAGATACTAGGGTTAGATGGGATTGTACTAATATCAATAAACAGATTGCTGATTCCAACGTTAATCGTGTCAGTAGCAAGACAGCCATCGTTGGTCATTCCCTGTAGAATATAGCTGGACGCGGTTGAGGTGAAACCGTAGTTGAAGTTGGCTTTTAGCTGTTAGCTTCCCTCAATCGCGAGTAAATCGCGTTAGAAGGAAGCCAACAGCCAACAGCTAAAAGCCAACAGCTGAATAGTTACAACTCGTTTGCAAGAGGAGTTTATTATTTAAAGATAACTGGACTTGACAAAAAGACAAAGAGTGGAAAAATTATAAAAATGTAAAAATGTAAAAATGTAAAAATGTAAACCAATTAATATTGTTTAACAAAAAGAGCCAGCTTGTAAGGTGTTTTACAAGCTGGCTCTTCATTTTATTTTTGATCACTTACTTAAGTATTCCTAAGCTTTAGCGTCCTTCAACTTCTCCACCACCCGCTCCGCCAACTGATGCGTAGTACTAGACGACAACTGCACCCGACGCAAAGCCCCATCCCATTGCTCCGCCATCGCGGCCCAAACATGATAATTACTCATCGCATCTTTCTCACAATATACACCCAGCGGCATATGACAACCGCCACCAAACAACTTCAGCACCCTGCGTTCTACATTCGTCAGTTCAGAAACATCGGGATGATGTAGTTTTTTTAAAATTCTACGGGTTGGTAAATCAGCTGCTTTTGTCTGGAACGCAAGTACGCCCTGCGCAGGTGCCGGTACAAATTCTTTTGGATTAAATTTTACCACATGCAACTCACTCAGGTCTATTTCAAGTCGGGTGATTCCGGCTGCTGCTAAAAGAATGGCATCAAAGTCATCGTGCAATAATTTTTCAATTCGGGTAGGAACATTGCCGCGGATGTCCTTTAAGACGATATCTGGTCGGAAGTCGAGCATTTGTGATTTACGACGGGCAGATGAGGTGCCCACAATGGCACCTTCTTTTAGCTGCAAAAGCTTTCCCTCCGTGACCGACTCCTTGCGCAGGAGCATCCAGTCCGCCGGATTCTCACGATACGAAACGGCAGTAGTTACCAGGCCCTCCGGCGGAGTAGTCGGCAGATCCTTCATGGAATGAACCGCCATATCAATGCTACCGTTGAGTAAGGCATCTTCCAGTTCTTTTGTAAAAAAACCTTTCCCTTCAATCTTATCAAAACCCAAATGCTGAATTTTATCGCCCTTGGTTTTAATGATTTTAAGCTCTGAGTCTACTCCAATGTCTTTCAGCTGATCCTGTAGGAAATGAGCTTGCCACAGCGCCAGCTTACTTCCACGCGTTCCTATTATTAAAGATTTTGTCTCGTTTTCCAAATTGGGTTGTTTTAGTATTTTCGCAAAGATAATCAGCTTGATGTAATAAGTGTGTAATATTTGGTAGCAAAGAAAAGAGACGGTTTTACAGGGGATTCCCTCTTTAAAGCGTCTAGTTTAAGACGGAAGACCGAAATTTCCCGTCCAAACAACAATCGTCTGAATAGTCACGAAAATTAAACTTTAAACAACTTCAACTTCTAGTGCTCTGTCAAGATTAAATTGACGGCTGACTTTGGCGTATTTTACACATGTACTGCGTTATAGAACCGGCCTTGATAGCTACGGCTATCAGACCGAACCTGCGCCTTGTTCATGCACAAAATACACTCAAATTCAACTCATCGTTTAAACGTTGACAAACCACTAGCATAAAAATTATTTAATGATTACCTTTGAGCTATGGAAATAACAGCAAAAGAAATCTGCTTGCTCTTAAACGGCACGTTAGAAGGGCGGGCTGATATCATCGTGAAAGGGCCCAGCAAAATTGAGGAAGCTATACCCGGTACCATCAGCTTTATCGCGAGTGCCAAATATGAGGCTTATGCTTATACCACCAAAGCCTCCGTTTTGCTGGTCAACAAAAGTTTCCAACCTTCACAAACCGTCTACGCTACACTTATAAAAGTAGACGACGTTTACGCAAGTCTTGCCCTATTACTCGATCATTATAAGGGATTACATAAACCTGATCCAGGGGTTGCACAACAGGCTGCGGTACATGCGACTGCTCGGCTTGGAGAGGCCGTTTCTGTAGGCATGTTTTCTATTATTGAAGATGGTGCTGTGCTTGGCAACAATTGTATCATTTATCCACAAGTTTATATTGGAAAAGGCGTTGCCATTGGCAACGATGTAACACTCTATCCCGGCGTTAAAATTTACCACGAATGTGTCGTCGGTGATCGCAATGTTTTACATGCCAATGTAATCATCGGAAGTGATGGATTTGGTTTTGCCCCACAGGCAGATGGTACTTTTCAAAAAATTCCTCAAATCGGTAATGTGGTGTTGGAAGATGATGTGGAAATTGGTGCCAATACCGTGATTGACCGAGCCACTATGGGTTCCACCATTATCCGAAAAGGCGCTAAGCTGGACAACCTCATTCAGATTGCCCACAATGTAGAAGTTGGCGAGAATACCGTGATCGCTGCACAGGCCGGCATCGCAGGCAGCACGCTGATCGGTAAAAATTGTCAGATTGGTGGACAGGCCGGCTTTGTCGGACACATAAAAGTGGCGGATGGCACCAAAGTGCAGGCACAAAGTGGTGTAGCAGCTGCCGTCAAAGAAGAAGGTACAGCGATCTACGGTTCTCCTGCTTTATCTTATAGCAATTACCTGCGTTCTTACGCCGGGTTTAAGAATTTGCCGCAGTTGATTAAGAAATTGGCTGAGCTGGAGCGAAAAGTCGCTAGATTGGAAGGAGAGTGAGACCGCTTTGCTGCCAGATCGCTGTGTGCTGTCTGATAGCAAAGCGGTCTTTTTCTACGGGTTTTCCCTTTAAAATATTTACCTTTAGCGAAATTTAAATCAAGAAGTTGAATCAATAGAGTTTATGTATATAGATTTTGTATAGGAAGCAAACTGGACTTTTGAAAAAAACCGGGGAACGCCCGGAATCCTGATGTATCAGGATGAGGACGAAACGAAAGCTTTTTTTAAAGAACGTTTGCGCCAGTCAGGCGCCATACTAATTCTCTTTACACAAATTCTAATATAAGCTTCGATTTTGAAGGTCGAACTTCATCTACATTCTGGTCCTCAATCAGTCATATATATGAAACAGCATACTATAAAGAAGTCAGTATCGGTCAAAGGTGTAGGATTACACACCGGAAAGTCTGTGAAAATGACTTTCAAACCAGCCCCTGCCAATCATGGGTTTAAATTTCAGCGAATAGATCTGGAAGGGAAACCTGTAATAAGCGCTGATGTAAATAAGGTCGTTTCCACCAACAGAGGCACCACGATCCAAAGCGGGGATGCCACGGTCAGCACGGTAGAGCATACCTTATCTGCTTTAGTTGGTTTGGCTATTGATAATGTGCTGATTGAAATAAACGGCCCTGAAGCTCCGATAATGGATGGTAGTGCCATTGAATTTGTGAAAAAACTAGAGCAGGCAGGAATAGAAGGACAGGAAAAGGATCGCGAGTATTTTGAAATCACCGATCCTATTTCTTACAAAGATGAAGCAACCGGAACGGAGTTACTGGCCTTGCCATCTAATGGTTTTGAGGTCACTACGATGATCGATTTTAATTCTGATTTTTTGGGACACCAATATGCATCCATGGATAGCATGGAAGATTTCAAAAAGGAGATTGCAGCAAATCGAACGTTCGTTTTTTTACATGAGTTGGAACAACTACTCGATCAGGATTTAATAAAAGGTGGTGACCTCGATAATGCGATTGTTATTGCTGATCGAAAAATGAATCAAAAGGAATTAGATGCTTTGGCCAAACGACTGAAAAAGCCGAGCATGAAGATTGATAAGGAAGGGGTGTTGAACACCACTAAATTGCATTTCGAAAATGAACCAGCGCGTCATAAATTATTGGACGTAATTGGAGATCTCGCTTTGGTTGGAAAACCAATAAAAGGAAGAATCGTAGCGACCAAACCAGGGCATACTGCAAACATTGAATTTGCTAAGTTGCTAAAAAAAGCCTACCAGGAGCAACGCAAGCTGAAGGGAATGCCCAAGTATGATCCAAAGATAGAACCCTTATTTGATATCGTTGGGATACAAAAAATGATTCCACATCGTTTTCCTTTTGTACTCGTGGATAAGATTATTGAATTGTCAGAGAAACATGTGGCCGGTATAAAAAATATTTCATTCAACGAATATTTTTTTCAGGGACACTTCCCCAATAACCCAATTTTTCCAGGCGTTTTACAAATGGAAGCGCTGGCACAAACTGGTGGAATCTTAGCTTTGTCAACCGTACCCGATCCTGAAAACTGGAACACTTATTTTTTGAAAATTGACAATGCAAAATTCAAATCAAAAGTGGTGCCGGGTGATACCTTGATTTTGAAAATGGAATTACTTTCTCCCATCCGTCGGGGAATCGTTCATATGCAAGGTACGGCCTACGTAGGCAACAAGATCGTTTCGGAAGGAGAATTAACCGCACAAATTGTAAGGAGAAAAATAGAAGATGAATAGAGATTTAAGAAATATTCACCCAAACGCTAAAATCGGAAAAAATGTCACCATCGCACCTTTCGTAACTATTGAGGAAGATGTGGTGATTGGGGATAATTCTCAAATTAAGGCGAGCGCTTGTATCCAAAACGGAACAAGAATGGGAGAGGGCTGTAAAGTTTTTCCCGGCGCTATTGTGGGCTCTATTCCACAAGATCTAAAATACAATGGTGAAGAAACTACGCTTGAGATCGGCAACAACGTGATCATCCGTGAATACTGCACCATTAATATCGGAACCAACGCTAGTGGTAAAACAGTGGTGGGCGACAATTGTCTGATCATGGCTTATGTACACGTAGCGCATGATTGTATCATTGGTGCCAATTCTATTTTAGCCAACTGTGTCAACCTGGCCGGTCATATTGAAATCGGCGAAAAATCGATCCTTGGTGGAATGACCGCCGTGCACCAGTTTGTTCGCATCGGATCACACTCCATGGTTAGTGGTGGGTCACTGGTGCGTAAAGATGTACCACCTTATATCAAAGCGGCTCGTGAACCTTTATCTTATACCGGAGTGAACTCCATTGGTTTGCGCCGGCGCGGTTTTTCGGAAGATCAAATTCACAACATACAAGATATCTATCGCCTGCTTTATGTCAGTGGATACAATACGACTCAGGCCGTTGAAAGAATAGAATCTACTTTTGCAGTAACGGAAGAAAGAGATAATATTCTGACTTTTGTACGAGCTGCAGATCGTGGTATTATTCGCGGGCTTCGCCACCTTTACGGTAATCGATCTAATGGAAATACTCCTAAATAACATTGGCAAGCGCTATCAGTACGATTGGATTTTTCGTGCCATAGATTGTCAGTTTAAGGCAGGTCAGCGCTATGCAATTCTTGGCCCTAATGGTTCCGGCAAATCTACACTAATGCGAATACTCTCCGGGCATCTTACACCAAGTAAAGGCGAAATCGAATTTAGAGAAAATAATGTAGTTGTTGAAAAAGATGCGGTTTACAAACGTATCAGTTACGCGGCACCTTACATTGAGTTGATTGAAGAGTTGACCCTCAAAGAGTCGATTGCTTTTCATCGTCGCTTCAAGCCTTTCATCTCTGCTGTTTCTGAAAAAGATATTATGAACCTCCTTGGATTTGAAAATGCGGAACAAAAGCAAATCCGTAATTTTTCATCGGGAATGAAACAGCGTTTCAAATTGGTTTTGGCTATCTGCTCCCAATCTTCTGTTATTTTGCTGGATGAACCTACCACTAATCTGGATCAGCAGGGAATGGATTGGTACCTGGAGCTGATTGAACGCTACGCTGGTGATCGCCTGGTCATTGTTGCTTCTAATGTGGAATTGGATTATCGCTTTTGTGAGCTGCGACTTAATATTTTGGATTTTAAAAAAAAGAGACATTAGAGTTTATGTATAGGAACCAAAGAGGGCTTTTGGAAAAAACCGAGGAACGCCCGGAATCTAATAGCCATAGCTATTATGCTGAGGACGAGACAGCTTGTCCCGAACTCGTTTCGGGAACAGTTTTTTTTAAAAGAACATTTGGGCTCCATACTAATGCTCTGTTCATAAACTCTATTAGTATTCCAATAATTGAAGCTGTTTAAAGTGATCGCCTAAATCCGGGGATAAGGGGCCCGATGTATCGGGATCGAGCTCTTTTGCCCGCCCATCCGCAAGCAGCAAATTCTGATTAAACCACAACCTGATGATGCAACTATTTTGGGGTATGCGTCTAAAAATGGGTGAACAGATAAAAGACGATGAAGTGGTAAGTCCTTGGCAAATACGAATTGGAAATTTTCAATTTTTTTTGACTAAAATTTGCCATAATAGATATAAAATGCTATGTTTATACCAACAATTAGCCATTGGCCAACATAATACATACTAAAATCGGTTCTTTGCAATACTTTACACCAACCCTTAGTTGGTCGCATAATTACTTGTACTGAATTTGGGTCTTCACATTCTTCAGAGGAAATTACTTTTTTGGTGCTGATTTTTTCTGCAAAGAGTATTGCTCAGCTAGAGCGTTTCATGGCTCCTCTTGACGTAAGACTTTTATGTCTTTTCTTTTCCGTTAAAACTTTGTTGGCAGATATCTAAAATAGAAGTTGTTTAAAGTTATTCCCTATGGCTGCACGTAAGTCATTGATCCCGTGGATCTTCAGCTATTTTTCTTCCCGTAGCTTGCTCCTACGTTTGATCCTACGCCAGATCCTACGCTAAGGCTTCGGCTCCTGAGAAAGGCTTCGGCTCCTAAGAAAAGCTTCGGCGGCACGCGGATGGCTGCGAAAAGTAAAATAGCCTGTCCCGTCGAATGACGGGAAGCTTCGCCCACAGCATCAAGCACTTACGCTCGCCTTTAGGCGATAACTTTAAACAGCTTCATAAAGAAAAACCCTATTATCTAAATATAATAAAAAACCATTAATTTATGAAAAAAAATTACCCCTTACTTAAACTGGGATTGGCAGGCTGCCTTTTCCTATTTTCTGCCTCCGTCCTTTTTGGACAAGCAGATATATTTGTTATACCTGTAGATGGTTGTAACGGAGAAGATGGAGAACTAGCACTGTCAGATCAACAACAAATTACCTATGATATTGATATTTATGGGTGGGACCCTGTAGCTATGACTATAATAGCCGGTCCTAACATGAACTCTTCAAATCCATCTCCTTCCATGACGATTCCTACTCCTGACCCAATGTCTTGCTCAGGTGAATCATCTCCTTCTTATGAAGTCTATTGGGTTCAGTCGCAAGCTACTTTTAATGGCCCTAATGACGGAACTCAAATTCAAGGAAGCTGGAATGTAGTTTCTTATCCTTCTTTAACAACAACGATTGTACCACCAGACTGTGCAGGAACAACTCCATCTATCATGATAACGGGGCCTGACGGAACTGTTTGCTTCAATAACGCAACGACTGCAACCGCAGGATATGAGGAATGTGGAGTTAATCCTATTGATGGAGTTTTAGAATATTCCTATGTTGCATTTGCCGGTACAGCTTGTGAAACTACATACGCTAACACAATAACTGCTAGTTGCGATGGAAATCAGTGTGGTGGTCCGATATGTGATATCACTATCGTAAATGAGTCCATTGTAAGTTGTGATGAAGGAGCCATAGATATCATCATTCACGATATTAATGGAGGTGGTCCAGGAAATCCAAACGGATATGATCCAGCCTATGTAGTTGATCTTTATATCTATGATGCAGCTGGTACTCAAGTTGCTGGTCCTGCTAACTTGTCTGGCATATTTGAACAAATACTGTCTGTAACTCCGGATGCTACTACTACCTGTGATCCTGAACTACAAGATTACACCGTAGAAGTTGTTTGTTCGCAAGATCCTGTTGGTGCCCCAGGTACTAACTTGACTTCTATTCCTTTTTCTATTACCGTATATCCAAGTGATCCTACCTGTCCAACGATAGGTCCAGAAGTTTCTTCCGGACCAGGTGTCGATGATGAAGTTGGTTGTGTTGACGAAGCCACTTGTGACGTCATTTCTGGAAATGTACTTACGATCTCTTGTCCTGCTGGATTTATAGGGACTTTCTCTACACCAGCTAATGCTACACTGGCTAATTATGTGGATAATGAAGATGGCACTTTTTCAATTGAAGTAAATCCTGATTGTGCAGGAGAAGTTCAAGTAACACTTGATTGTATCTGTGCTACCGGCGGAGTAGTTGCTTTTGATGAAGATGGTGGTAGCAATGACAATGCGACCGCTGCTTTCCGTGAAGCTGTCGTCTTCGACTGTCCATTTGGTTTCGGTGAAGGCTGTGTTGAAGAGCCTCTACCTGTAGAATTAATCTCTTTTGAGGGCTACGCTGCTGATCGTTCAAACATTTTAACCTGGGCATCTGCCGCAGAAATAAATGCAGAAAAGTATGCTATTCAACGATCAGACGACAGTCGAAATTGGGAAACAATTGGCAACGTACAAGCTGCTGGATTTAGTCAAGTTGAAAACTTTTATGCGTTTGAGGATGTAAATCCTGATAACCCTCAATATTACCGACTTGCGATGCTTGACTTTGACGGATTGCAAGAATTCTCTAATGTTATCATCATCAGAAGAGATCAGGGTGGTGACATCAACGTTTATCCTAATCCAATAACAGATAATGCTTCTGTAGATTTTACCTTAGCGAAAAATGAAGTTGTGATTATCACCCTTATTGGCGTGACCGGTAACGTAATTAGAAGCGAGACCGTTTCTGCCATTAAAGGAGATAATTCGCACCAAATCGATATGTCTTCATTAGCTAAAGGACTATATTTCATTTCTATGGAAAGTAGTTCAGGAAAGCAAACGAAGCGAATCATTAAAAGCTAATTTAGTTAGGCTTTAGCCTAAACTTATTAAATTCAACTCATTAAATACACTGTCATCTAAATTCTGCCCGTTTTGAATGCTTCTTTTGAAATTACTTTTCGTTAGAAATTCCTTAAATAGCTAAGGCTATTCGCGAAATTTATAACTCAATCAATTTCAAA
>Ga0114957_1001525_pt1 | contig 24862 bp, 8 predicted proteins | sample BantaG_FD_87175 | JGI IMG/M metagenome (GOLD analysis project Ga0114957, IMG submission 87175) | Marine algal microbial communities from Bantry Bay, Ireland - BantryBay_4 metaG | ecosystem: Host-associated > Algae > Red algae > Unclassified | place: Bantry Bay, Ireland | collected 2014-11-21
CGGTAGCATTTATCATCTTAATTTAAAACCTAACCAATTGTCTAAAAATATTATCACAGTTGGCGATCCTGACAGAGTTGGTGAAGTTTCAAAATACTTTGACTCTATCGAATACAAAATTCAAAAACGAGAATTTGTCACGCACACAGGCGAATTAAATGGCACTCGAATTACGGTGATTTCCACCGGTATCGGAACTGATAATATTGACATCGTTTTAAATGAATTAGACGCTTTGGCGAATATTGATTTTGCCACTAGAATAGAAAAAGAGAAACTCACTTCACTCAATATTATTCGTATCGGAACATCAGGTTCGATGCAAAAAGACATTCCCGTAAATACATTGTTAGTTTCTAAATATGGAATTGGAATTGATGGGCTTTTACATTTTTATGATTATAAAAACAATGCAGATGAGCATATGACTTTTTTGCATTTTATGGAAAAAATGGGAAGTGAAATCAATTTTCCTATTCGTCCATATATTGCTTCTGCGAGTAGTGATTTATTAAAAAAATTAGCCCCTGATTTCTTAAAAGGGATCACTTTAACTTGTCCTGGTTTTTATGCGCCGCAAGGAAGAATCTTGAGGGGAAATATTTCAGTTTCAAACTTAATTGAAATCTTGGGTAGATTCAATTATAACAATCTGCAATGCACCAATTTTGAAATGGAAACAGCAGGAATCTATGGTTTATCTAATGTTTTCGGGCATCAGGCGATTTCATTTAATGCCATTTTAGCTAATCGAATTACGAATGAATTTAGTTCAACTCCAAAAGAAATTGTCGAAAAGTTAATTGAAACGGTTTTGGAAAGAGTTTCAAAACTTTAGAAAAATTGGTGGACGGCAGACGGTTGACAGTCGCTTCGCTTGCCGGTTTTTCCATTGACTAATTTCTTTGTCGCAAACCTTCAGCAAAGCGGCCGTCAACCGTCTGCCGCCTACCTCTTTTAACACCTTCACAGAACTTTAAACTCATTTTCATATATTTTCTAAAATAAATATGTAATAATTCATATATTAGAGTTTTATTATTTGAATAAAAAACAGAAAACACTATGAATCTACACGCAATCATCATTGAAGATGAACAGGCCAGTCTAGATAACCTCAAAAACATTTTACAAAAAAATTGCCCACAGGTAAAAGTCATCGCTGAAGCTCGAAGTGTCGAAGAAGGCTATTTGACTTTGACTGACAAATCTCTCCAACCAGATGTCGTTTTTCTTGATATTAATTTGAATAATGAATTGGTATTTAGTCTGCTAGACAAATTAGAGAAGATCAAATTTGAACTAATTTTTGTGACTTCTTATCAAGATTATGCCGTAAAAGCATGTGCTTACAGTAGCATTGGATTTATTGCAAAACCGATTGATCCACTCCTATTGGTGGAAGCGGTGGAGCGAATAAAACCAAATCGAGAAGAAGATGATATGAAAGATCGTTTGGAAGTTTTTAAAGGACATTTCAGTCATTTGAATCCTTTTAAAAAAATAACAATTGCTTCTTTAGATGAAATGCATTTCGTTCATATTCATGAAATTGTTCGCTTGCAATCTGATGATAATTACACCATTTTTTATCTTAAAGGCGGTAGTAGAATTGTGGCTTCCAAAACCATAAAATCTTTTGAAGGGATGTTCATTCCTTTTAATTTTTTCAGAGTGCATCGAAGTCATATCATCAATTTGAATTTTATTCGAAAATATATTAAAGGTGATTCTGCTCATTTGATTATGGATGATGGGGCGAAAATTGAAGTGAGTCGAAGACGGAAAGGATCATTTTCTGATAAGCTAAAAGAGTTACAAAAGGAATTAGCGTAAAATGTAATTACATTGTTATAAGAATAAGGAAAGCTACTTCACTTCGAAGTAGCTTTTTTATTTGGCTAAAAAAAATTAATATTCCTACCCTATTTTTTTAAATTGTGAATTCAATTTATTCAAAACCAAATTAATTGAGATTTACGTAGTAATCTATTTTGTCAGATTTTGAAAATGTTTTTTTGAATCTTTTTTAGGTCAGTTAAAGCAGACCACCACGTGCTAGTTTACAAACCAACTAAATCAAATTTATCATGAGAAACCAATCTTTTTTTCAAAAACCCTTATTGATGAAATTTTCACTTTGCATTTTACTCATCATCAGCACTTTACCTCTTTTTTCGCAGCGCAAGAAAAAAACTAAAATTGATACACCTGCTCCAACTATGATTGACGCTAAATTATTAAAAGCAGTAGAATGGAGAGAAATTGGTCCTTTCAGAGGAGGAAGATCAGCAGCTGTAACGGGAGTTTCTGGCAAACCAAATTTGTTTTATATGGGTGCTGCTGGAGGTGGAATCTGGCGAACACAAGATGGTGGTCGCCAATGGAAAAACATTTCAGATGGATTTTTTGGAGGTTCGATCGGTTCAGTTGCCGTGAGTGAATATGATCAAAATGTGATTTATGCAGGTGGTGGTGAAGTGACTGTTCGGGGAAATGTTTCTTCTGGATATGGCATTTGGAAATCAGAAGATGCAGGTAAAACTTGGAAACATAAAGGTTTGGAGAAATCTAGACACATCAGTAGAATTAGAATTCATCCTCGAAATGCCAATATCGTTTACGCTTCTGTGATGGGAAATTTGTACGCACCAAATGCGGAACGAGGCGTTTATCGAAGTGATGATGGAGGAGATAATTGGAAGCAAGTTTTATTTGTAAATTCAGAAGCAGGTGCGGTTGATTTGATTTTAGATCCAAACAATCCTCGTGTACTCTATGCGTGTACGTGGAAAATTAAACGGACACCATATAGTCTAGAAAGTGGTGGTGAAGGAAGTGCGATTTGGAAAAGTACGGATGGTGGAAACTCTTGGGAAAATATTTCTGCGAAGGAAGGTTTGCCAAAAGGGACTTGGGGTATTTCTGGAATTACAGTTTCGCCAGTTAATTCAGAGAGAGTTTGGGCGATTATTGAAAATAAAGATGGCGGTGTTTTTCGCTCCGATGATGGAGGGGAAACTTGGAAAAAATTAAATAGTGAACGAAGTCTTCGACAACGAGCTTGGTACTATTCTCGAATTTATGCTGACTCTCAAGACGAAGACGTGGTGTATGTATTAAATGTGAACTATCATAAATCTACTGATGGTGGAAAGACTTTTAAATCTGCCAATGCGCCACATGGTGACCACCATGATTTGTGGATTGCTCCCAAAAATCCTAAGCGAATGATTATGGCTGATGATGGTGGTGGACAAGTGACTTATGATGGTGGAGAGACTTGGTCAACTTATCATAATCAACCAACTGCACAATTTTATCGAGTGTCAACTGACAATCATTTTCCCTATAGAATATATGCAGCCCAGCAGGATAATTCGACGATTCGTATTTCTCATCGGAGTGCAGGTCGGTCGATTGGAGAGGATGATTGGGAATCTACCGCAGGTTGCGAATGTGGACATATTGCAGTTGATCCAACAGATAATGAGATCGTATATGGAGGCTGTTACGATGGTCTTTTGCAACGAAAAAATCATAAAAATGATCAAGAGCGTTCGGTGAATGTTTACCCTGATAATCCGATGGGTCATGGTGCCGAAGGAATGAAATATCGCTTCCAATGGAACTTCCCTATTTTCTTTTCTCCGCATGAAAATAACAAACTGTACACGGCTTCTCAGCATTTGCATGTTTCGACAAACGAAGGACAATCTTGGAAAGTAATTAGTCCTGACTTAACTCGAAATGAACCTTCCAAATTGGTGAGTTCTGGTGGTCCAATTACGAAGGATAATACTTCGGTGGAATATTACTGTACTATTTTTGCAGCGGCTGAATCGCCCGTACGGCAAGGGCTCATCTGGACTGGATCAGATGATGGACTCGTTCATATCACTAAAGATGGTGGGGAAAACTGGGAAAATGTTACGCCTAAAAATATGCCTGAATGGATGATGATAAATACAATTGAACCTCATCCAACTGATCCTGCGATTGCTTACATTGCAGCGACGATGTACAAATCTGGAGACTTTAAACCTTACATTTATCGAACATCTAATTATGGAAAAAATTGGAAAAAAATGGTCGATGGGATTGACAAAGAACACTTTACAAGAGTGGTCAGAATTGATCCGAATCGAGAAGGTTTGGTCTATGCTGGAACGGAAGCAGGAATGTATGTTTCATTTAATGATGGCGCACAATGGCAACCATTGCAATTGAATTTACCGATAGTACCGATTACAGATTTGGCAGTAAAAAATAATAATTTGATTGCAGCAACTCAAGGTCGTTCCTTATGGATTATTGATGACTTGACTCCTTTGCATCAAATGCAAAAAGATTTTAAAAATAAACAAACACACCTTTATCAACCAATGCCTTCTTATCGAATGAAAGGTGGTGGCGGACAAAAATCTTTGACACGAGGAACGAATCATCCTGGTGGAGTGATGGTTAATTTTTTTGTAAAAAACTTGACGGACTCGACCAATGTAACTTTATCATTTTTGGAAATAGGGGGAAAAGTAATTCGTAAATTTTCCAATCAAGCGAAAGAGAAAAAAGATCAACTAAAAGTGGAAGAAGGAACAAATCGATTTAATTGGAATATGAGATATGAAGATGCGAAGTCGTTTGACAAAATGATTTTGTGGTGGGCTTCCCTTAGTGGACCGAAAGCTATGCCAGGAAAATACGAAGTACAATTAGCAGTAGATGACATGGTTCAAAATGTAGATTTTGCCATACTAAAAGATCCAAGAATTGAGACTGATGACAAAGGTTTGAAAGAGCAGTTTGATTTTTTGAATGAGATAAAAAGTAAAATGAGTCAAGCGCATGAGACCATTATCGAAATTCGAGATGTGCGCTCGCAATTAAAAAATTATACTGGTCGATTGAAAAAGGATGATTCGACTAAAGCTATTTTTGAAAAAGCGAATGCGATTGATTCGATGATGACGGTGATTGAAAATGAATTGTATCAAACTAAAAATCAAAGTCGGCAAGATCCTTTGAATTTTCCAATCAAGTTGACGAACAAATTAGGTCATTTGAATTCATTGGTTTCTGGTGGTGATTATCCGCCGACTGCTCAGGCGATTGAGGTGAAGAATGTTTTGACAAAAGAGATTGACGATCAGTTGGATTTATTTAAAAAGATCAAAGCGAATGAATTGCCTAGATTTAATCAGATGGTGAAGGATGCGCAAATTGATGCGATTATATTAAAGGAGGAGTAGGCATTGATTTTGTTTTCTTAGTTTTTTTTAAATTAATCACTTAGTTAATGGAACACGGATGCCACAGATCGAGCGAATGTAAACGGATTTGACGATTAGAGGTGTTATGGATTATTATAGTAATCGTCAAATCCGCTATAATCTGCTCAATCCATAGCATCCGTGTTCATTCACACATTAGTGGTAATTAATTATGCTTCTTTTATAATGAGTCTTTGTTGATTGACAATAAAGTTTCGAAAGATTCGAAGACTTTTGTTGATTTAGAGCATATTTAACTATGGCAATCGGAAAAAAAAACTAAAATCATAAGCATTAGGTTAATATTATTCATCTAGTAATCAATATGTTATATAAGGTTAATAATTTAAATATGTTAAATTGATACCATTTTCAAATAAAAAAAATACTCAATTTCTTTTTTTCTGATAAAAAAGTCTAAATTTATACTTTAATTAGGAATGATCAATTCCACATTTACAACATACTGTTCCACTCTAAACTGTCCGTCTCAAAATATATTTTTTATTACAAAACATTAATAAAAGTATTCCGTACTTATATTTTTGTAAAGTTATTGTTAGTAATTAATTAAAGGTTTAAAATTGAATCTTCAGATTAATTACTACCTTTATTTATAAATAATGGACTATAGAAAGTCCAAACTGAGATTCATACAAGTCATAAAACCTATCCACAACCTGTTGATTTTTTCAACAATTTAAAAAAAACTTAACAACTTGTTACCAGCAAGTAGTTATGATTCTACCTAAACAGGTAATGCGGCATTACTGAGGAAAAAGCTAAAAATCAATATTAATAAAAAATTAGTATTTTTCCTTAACCCAAGAACCGTCTTTAATGTCTTTACTAAACCAGAGAAAGTTTAGTCCACTTAATATACGACTAGCAGGCTTTTCTCGACGCTGTTCCACAAAATATTTTTATTGGCTATTTATGAGCCTTGCATACTTCAATGATGGAGTTGTAAGCTTTTTTAATTTTTATTCATTGCTTGCGAGGTGATTTTGTAGCAACTGAATGAATTCATATAATTTTTTAATCTTAAACCAACAAATTATGGTTCCTAGAATTTACTCCCAAAATTATGTCTTTAGAATAAGTACAATGTTACTTTTTCTGTTTTTTTCTATTACGTCCTTTGGACAAGCTCCGCCAATGTTTACAGGTGGATGCCCGGCTGGTCAAGCAGCTACGATTACTTTACCCGCTGGTGGTGGAGTAGTTACTTTTACTTCAACGAATATTCCAGCTCTGTTTGGCGTTACAGCTACTGATCCAGATATGGCTGCGGGAGTTACTATTGAATACTCTGCATCTATTCCTTCAGTAAATTGTCCTGATGTAGGTACATTTTTAGTAACTATTACTGCAACTGAGGTAGGATCAACTGATGGAAGTACTAATTGTGATGTTATGCTTACGGTAGAGGATGGTGGTCCATTGGCTATTAGTTTACCGACTTTTAATGCCGTCCTTGATGGTACAGGAATGGTGACAGTTACTGCTAATGACATTGATAATGGTAGTAGTAGTTGTCCAGGTAGTGTACCTCCTCTTATGTTATCTATAGTTGAAGCTTCAACATTTAATTGTACAAATATAGGTACTCCAATTACACTTACATTACAGGCTACATCAGCTGGTTTAACATCTACTAGTACTACGGTTGTAACTGTTGTAGATAATATTAACCCGATGATTACACCAGGTACTGCTCAAGGAGATATTGCTCAAAATAATGATCCTGGAACATGTGGTGCTGTGGTAACTTATACTACTCCTACATTTGACGATAATTGTGGTGGGAATGGGCAAGCAGCTACAGCTATGACTGGTCCTGCATCTGGTTCAATATTTCCAGTTGGGACGACAACAGTTACTCACTCATTTACAGATGCTGGTGGAAATACTGCCATGCAGAGTTTCGATGTAGTAATTACTGATAACGAGGCTCCAACTGTTACACCAGGTACAGCTCAAGGAAACATTCTAATAAACACTAATTCACCTACTCTGTGTGGTGCAGTCGTAACTTATACAACACCAACTTTTGATGATAATTGTGGTGGAACTGGACAAGCAGCAACTACAATGACTGGTTTAGGTTCTGGAACAACTTTTCCTCTTGGATCTACCCTGGTTACTCATTCTTTTGCTGATGCAGCAGGAACAATAGTTACTCATTCTTTTACTGTAACAGTAACTGATGATGATGCTCCAACAGTACTAACCCCCACTACAAATATTACTGTGAATAATGATCCTGGAATGTGTTCAGCAGTTGTAAATTATACTGCTCCTACATTTGACGATAATTGTGATATGCCTATTACAGGAACATTGACTTCAGGCCCAGCTTCTGGTTCTGCTTTCCCAGTAGGAACAACTACCGTTACCTATTCAGCAACAGATGCTGCTGGAAACGGTCCAATAACAAGTTCCTTTACAGTTACCGTTAATGATACAGAACCACCAAGTGCAGCAGCAGGTAACCCTGGAAATCAAACTCAAAATAATGATACAGGAGTATGTCAAGCTACAGTATCTTGGCCTTCTATCTCACTTACTGCTGATAATTGTCCAGGAAGTGTAACGGTAGTTTATACTACAACTGATCCTAAAATGGGAACTGTTAACATACTTACAGCAACTCAAAGTGGTAATTTGGTTGATTTTGGAGACTTCCCTGTAGGAACAACTACTGTAAATTTTACAGTTACTGATGGTGCAGGAAATACTGATATGGGTACTTTTGATGTAACTGTTGAAGATAATGAGGCTCCTGTAGTTGCTTGTCCAAGCACTCAAACTTTGCACTTTGCAAATTGTGATGCAACAGTAATGGTTCCTGATTATAGAGGCTTAGGAAATATTACAGATAACTGTCCATTTGGATATACTGTTACTCAATCCCCTGCTGCGGGAGATTTGATTTCTTCAATTGCAGGTATTACTCCAGCAAATGGAGAAAGTTTCCCAGTTACAATTACAGTAACTGATAATAATGCTAGTGCTGCCAACACAGGAACATCTTGTACCTTTACAGTTACTTTAGATCAAGATAATGAACCTGTACCTTCTGTTGGAGGTGCTGTTTTAACCTCATCAAATGGAGGTTGTGGACCATTTACAATTCCTGCACCAACGGCTGTTGATGCTTGTGGAAATTTAATCTGTGGAGTACCTTTCCCTCCTGTGGCTATTGATTTAGGGCCAGTATGTGGAAGTAATCCTTCACCATGTACACCTGCTTCAAGAACCCTTTCTCCTGGTGCAGCAATTCCAGATTTAAATGCTACTGGCTTAACTTCTACTATAAATGTAGCTGGAGCTGATCCAGTTATTGATGATTTGAATGTTACTCTTAATATTACTCATACTTGGGTAGGAGATTTGCAAGCGACATTAACATCTCCTTCTGGTACTGTCGTTCAATTATTTAATCGACCAGGTACACCTCCTGGAGCTGTTGGATGTGCTGGAGATGATTTAGCAGTTACCTTTGATGATGCAGCAGCAAATACTGCTGCTGATTTTGAAGGTACTTGTAACAACTTACCAGCAATTAGTGGCTCTTTTCAAGCAATTGTTCCTTTAGCAATGTTTAATAATGAAAATCCTAATGGGGCATGGACATTAAATATTACAGACGGTGCACTTGGTGATACAGGAACATTGGATGATTGGACACTTGACTTCTGTTTAAAAACAGTTGGAACGTCTATCACAAACTATCAATTCCCAGTAGGTACTCATAATATCACTTGGAACTATGATGATGGAAATGGAAATATTTCTTCTCAACAACAACAAATTATTGTTACTGAAGATATTCAAGCACCTACATTTAATTGTCAGGATATTACTGTTCAATTAGATGCGAGTGGAAATGCTACTGTTGTACCTGGCGATGTTTTGGAGTCCGCAAGTATTTCTTTAACGAGTGGAAATAATGGATCAGGTGCTTTAGGTAATACTCTTTACACTATTACAACACCAGTTGCAACAACATTCTCTTTTGATTGGGATTTTAACAATCCTGATCCTGGATTTGAGTTATTTGGTTATTTCTTAAATGGTGCTGGAGTTCTATTATCTAATCAAAATGAAACTGGATCTACAACAGTTGCTTTAAATGCAGGAGATGAATTTTCTTTTGTTGCTCAATCATTTGATAATACTTTTGGTGCTGCTACGGTTACAATTACTAATTTTTCTCCTGGATTCTCTGGAGATTTTGGATTATCAAATTGGGTATTTTCAAATCAAAATGCAGATGGTTCATTCAGTTCAGCTCCTGGCGAAGCTGCTGATAATTGTACTCCTGCTGCTAATTTGACTTATGCTTTATCTCAATCAATTTTTGATTGTACAGATGTTGGAACAAATACTGTTACGCTTACTGTAACTGATATGGCTGGTAACTCATCAACATGTGATCCTGTTATAACAGTTCTTGATAACATTTTCCCAACTCTTTCAGGGATTCCTGCAGATGTTACAGTTGATTGTAATAGTATTCCAATGGCTTCAACCGCAGTTACAGCTAATGATAATTGTGATACAATTGGAATTATTTATAATCAAACTACAACTCAATTAACCAACCCTGCTCTTTGTGGATTTTATACTTACCAAATTACAAGAACATGGTCTGTTGCTGATCCAAGTGGAAATACGACAACTAATTCTCAAGTAATTACAGTTCAAGATATTCAAGATCCTATATTTGCTACAGCTAACTTTCCAAGTACTGTTACAGTAAATGCAAGTGCAAATTCATGTGATGCCAACGTTCCATTAGAAATGACAGCCGCAGATGTTTTAGATTTACCGGGATGTGTAGCATTTGCCAACCTTACCATTACAAATGATGGAAATGGAGCAGGTAATGCTAATGCATCGGGGACTTATCCTATCGGATCTACTCCTGTAACTTATACGGTTACTGATCCTTGTGGAAATGCAAACTCTTATACTGTAAATGTAAATGTTGTAGATAATACTGCACCAATTGCTACTTGTAAAAACAATATTGCAGTTGTCATTCCAGCAGGTCAGGATTCATTAATAATTAATCCTAGTTTAATTGATAATGGAAGTTTTGACAATTGTCCTGGGACTGTTAGTTTATCTGTCTCTCCAAATGTTTTCTACTGTAATCAAGCTGATGGGGTAACTGCTTACCCAATCACTTTAACAGTACAAGCAAATGGTCAAACTTCGACTTGTGAAACGACTATTATTATTCAAGACAATACTGCACCAGTTGCAGTTTGTAATGATACTACAATTGTATTTTTAGATCAAACTGGAAATGCAACAATAACAGTAGCCGATGTAGATGGTGGAAGTTTTGATAATTGCTCAGGTATTCTATCTACCAGTATTTCTGGACAAACATCTTTCACAACTGCTGATATTGGATTCTACCCTGCTACTGACCAATTGGTTACCCTTACGGTACAAGATAGTAACTTGAATACCGCAACTTGTAGTCCTGCAGTATTGGTTTCACCACCAATTACTTGTTTTACAGTTGATAATAATTTCCTTGCTGGAACAGGCAATAATGGCGTTCCTTTGAATACTACAAACTTCGTAAATGTAAATGGTTTCCAATTTACTTTAGAAATAGACACCTTGGTTGCTTCATTTACTGCAGTTAGTAATGTTAATCAAGCAATTGTTGATAATGGTGTATTAACTGTTCAAGTACTTGGATCAGGAGATACTTTATCTATTTCATGGTTTAACACAAGTGGAACTCCTCTGACTTTAAATACGGCTACACTATTTGAAATTAATATTAATGTGATTGGTGCGGTGGGAACTGTTTCTGATATTAACTTTATCAATGCTCCTACTCCATCGGATGTAATTGTGAGATATGGAAATGATATATTTAGTTCAAGTAATGGATTTCCTCCATGTACTGTAGATGGTGACATTATAGTTTCTCCTTTTGCGACGCTTCCTATTTCTGGAAATGTTAGAACATGGGGAATCACCAGAATGGATACTACGATTACAGTAAATAATACTGATCCGAATAATCCAACTATGGATACCACGATTACGCCAGTCGTAATTGTACCTGTTCAGAATGTTGCCAATGTAAATATTGCTAAAACTGAAATTGATCCATTCCCAACGGATACATTATTTACTTTCAATGCAGCTACAACTGATATAAATGGTAATTATATTGCACAAGTGAGCAATGTTGCTGGCGGTATTGATAAGTTGTTTTTGGATCCAAGTAAAGATACCAATTGGTTAAATTCTGCTGGACCTGGTCTCGCAGATGTAGCATCAAGTGATTTGTTCTTTATCCAACAGCATATTGTAGGTAATATTTTATTCACTTCAATTTTCGAATATCTAGCAGCTGATGTAAATCAAGATGGAGAAGTTTCTACCCTTGATTTAGTATTGATTCAGGATGTTATTTTGAATCCAGAAGGTTCTACTTCTCCGTCTATTGTACTTACGACTTTTAGCCCTTGGAGATTTATACCTGCAAAGGATAGCATTGAAACGATACCTTTACCAGTATTTCCATTCACCAATTTTATTCCTGCAGGAATACAGACTGCTGATACTATTGAGTTCCAAAATTATTCTACTCCAACAACTAATGTTGATTGGATCGCTATTAAAATTGGACAAGTATTCGGAACTTTGAATCCTTCTTTATTCACGTCAACTATTGTTGATACTCGTACGGGTGAAGATTTCGTAATGAATGTTGAAAATCAGAAAGTAACGGAAGATGAATTAATCTCAATTCCAGTTTACGCAAAAGATTATGCTGCATTTATTGCTTGGCAATTTACTTTAGAGTTTGATGAGAATAGCTTAGAATTCGAATCATTTATTCCTGGAGCAATTACTAGCTTCCAAGAAGGTGGATTGGGATTAAATGCAGAAGATGAAGGTATCATCGGAGCATCTTGGTATGGAACTCCTATCGAAGTAGCGGATGATGAAGTTTTATTTACTTTGCAATTTAGAGCATTGGAAAATGCAGCTGCTCTTAGTGGGTTAATCAATGTAAGTTCTAGAATAGTTCATTCAGAAAGTTCATTGATGAGTGGTGCAATTGGAAATGTGAGTTTAGAATTCTTTACTCCTACGACGACAACTGTAAATACTGATTTTGCTTTACACCAAAATAGACCTAACCCGTTTAATGGAGAAACTTTAGTTAGTTTCAATTTGCCAAAAGCTGGTTTTGCAAAAGTGACTATTTCAGATCTTTCTGGTAGAATCTTAAAAGTTATTGAAGGTGATTACGCAAAAGGATACAACGAAGTTAGAATCCAAAGCAACGAACTATCTTCAACTGGCGTCTTGTATTATCAACTAGAGTCAGCTGAACATACTGCGACTAAGAAAATGATTATTCTTGATTAAGAATTTCATTTGAATGATACTAAATTTGTGAAAAATAGGCGTGCTTTTTTAGTACACCTATTTTTCACATTTTAAATAAAAACAAGACCTTAATAGCTTATATTTTTTTTCAATAAAAAACGTTTTTTGACAAATCCCGTGATCAGACAAAAGTTGGAAATAAAAACGACCGAAGGAAGTGTTAATTTTTAACTTTTAGCTGACTTAAAACACGGGATTTGTCAAAGAACCAAAAAAATAAGCGGTAACCTACCTTTAACCTTATAATTATAAGTCGATCTTATTCGACCTTACTTTATTTTTAATTAATCCCGACCGAACATGCTTTCAAAAAAAATAATTTCATCGGTAATTTTCCAACACATGAAGAAATTCCAATACTTTCTATTGCTCGTGCTATTTGCCTTGCCAATAAAATCATTCGCACAACCATTTGTCCAATTCATTGCACAATCAGCTACTATTGATTGTGAAACTAATACCTTGAGCATTGACCTTGATGTTAAAGATTTTATTGATATGAATGTTTTTCAATTTTCTGTTAATTGGGATTCCTCCATATTAACTTTAAATAATATAAATAACCCACAAGTGCTGTCAGGAATAAGTCCATCTAATGGAACAGCTCCCTCTGGTTATATTAATTTTTCTTGGTTTTCTTCTGCTGTAACGATTAACGATGCGACAATACTTACTTTTGAATTTGATGTTGTTGGGACTCCAGGTTTGACAAATATTACCTTTGAGGCAACACAACCTATCGGAGTAATAGATATTGTTCAATATGGTCAAGCTCTCGATAGTACTCAATATACTTTAACGAGTGGAAATATCAATATAACTGATTCTGAAGATCCAACGATATCATGCCCTAGTGGACTTCCTACTTTTGATACAGGTGGTGCAGCCACTACTACGATAACTGGAGCTGCTCCCACAACAGATGATAATTGTGGGGTTGACTTTATTAGTTATGAATTGACGATGAATGGAAATAATGTTGGAATTGGAACAGGAGATGTCAGCAATAATGTCAACTTTGGAATAGGAACTACAACCGTAACTTATACCGCCAACGATTTTGTCGGAAATACGGAAACCTGCTCTTTTGATGTCATCGTGACTAATAATAATGCTCCTACTGATTTGATCGTTTCCGTAGATAGTATCCAAGTTGATTGTGAAACCAATACTATTCTAATTGGAATGCCTGTCTTTAATTTCATAGATGTAATTGGTCTTCAATTTACGCTCGAATGGGATGAAACAAAGTTAGAATTCGTTTCAATTGTAGAAGATAACTTTAACCCAAATGGAAACCCTGGATTAGGTCAAGTAGCTAATGGTAGTTTTAATTTCTCTTGGTTTGACAATACTAATCCTACTACTTTCCAAAATGGAGATAGTATTCTAGTGTTAGAATTTAATATTCTTGACCCAACACCTGGCAATGATTATGATATTAATTTTGTCAATCTTCCTCTTTCTTTTTCAGTAACGACACCAGCATCTTTCCCGCTAAATGATCCGAATGCTATGTCAGAACCTGGAAATATTGAAATCATTGATACCGACGCTCCTACGATTAATTGTCCTGCAAACATTTCTATTAATTCTATCAATGGAACTGATGCAGTCGTCAATGGAATTGCTCCAACTACGAGTGACAATTGTGGGATTATGGATACAACATATACTTTAACTGATGTCGCAACTTCCAATAATATTGGAAATGGAACAGGCGATGCAAGTGGAACAGCTTTCCCCGTTGGAACAACTACGGTTGAATATACGGTTACTGATTTTGGTGGAAATACTGTGACTTGTAATTTTGATGTTACGGTTCAATCACCAGGAGTCATCACCGTTACTGTAGATAGTATTCAAGTTGATTGTGAAACAGGTAAAGTCTTAATTGGATTACCTGTCTTTAATTTTACAGATGTAATTGGACTTCAATTCACACTTGAATGGGATGAAACAAAATTAGAATTCGTTTCAATCGTTGAAGATAATTTTACGCCAAATGGAAATCCGGGGTTAGGTCAAGTAGCTAATGGTAGTTTTAACTTCTCTTGGTTTGACAATACTAATCCTACTACTTTCCAAGATGGGGATAGTATTTTAGTCTTAGAATTTAATATTCTTGACCCAACAGTTGGCAATGATTATAATTTTAATTTTGTCAATTTACCGCTTTCTTTTTCCGTAACTACACCAACATCTTTTCCGCTAAATGATCCGACTGCTATTTCTGAACCAGGAAATATCGAAATCATTGATGATACTGATCCTATGATTATTTGTCCAGCTGATGTGACCGTCAATTCAAATGGAGCAGCAAGTGTGGTGGTCAATAACATTGCAGCAACAGCTACCGACAATTGTGGAACACCAGCAATCAGCTATATGATTTTTGGAAATCCTTCAACAGTAGGAACAGGTGATGCAAGTGGAAATACTTTTTTGGTAGGAACAACAATGGTTACCTATACCGCTACAGATGAAGGAGGAAATAGTGTGAATTGTAGTTTTAATGTAATAGTCATTCAAGATCAATTAACGATTGAATGTCCGATGGATATTAATCAAGGTACTGATACAAATATTTGTTCCGCTACTTTAGATTTGCCCGTTACCATTCTTTCTGATCCAAATAATATAAATACTATTTCTTGGGATATTACTGGAACTAGTGGCCCAGTATCTGGAACTGGAAACATTTCAAATTTTACTTTTAGCTTAGGAACTTCAACGATAGTTTATACGGTTACAGATAATTTTGGTGCATCTGAAACTTGTTCTTTTCAAGTAACTATTACCGATCAAGATGCCCCAATTATATCTGGCATACCTGCTGATACGACCGTGGAATGTGATAATATTCCAGCTGCCGCAACCCCAACTGCTATGGATCAATGTGATGGTGTAACTAGTGTAAATTTAATAAGCGAGTCAGTTGCCGCAGGCCCAACTCTAGGTTCTTCTATTATAACTCGAACTTGGAGTACAGTTGATGTGGCAGGAAATATCGCTACTGCCAATCAAACCATTACAGTAATTGATACGACCGCACCAATGATAACTTGCCCTGCTGACATTTCTCTAAATTCAACAACTTCTCCTGTATGTGGAGCTAATCCGTCTTGGACAGTTCCTACAGCATCTGATAATTGCGACATGAATGTTCAAGTAACGAGTTCGTTTACTCCTGGTGATTTTTTCCCATTAGGAACAACGATAGTTACTTACTATGCGGAAGATAATGCAGGAAATATTGATTCTTGTAAATTTAATGTTACCATTAGTGATATGGACGTACCAGTATTTACTGACTGTCCTACTAATATGACTATTTCTTTAGGAGTTAATTGCGATACTATTGTTACCTGGACAGAACCAACGATTACAGATAATTGTGATAATAATGTTTCAGTTGTTGCTTCTCCCCCTTTGGGTACTGTTTTTATGGCTGGTACAACTACGGTAACTTATACTGCTACTGATGCAAGTGGAAATGTTTCGACTTGTTCTTTTGATATAACGGTAGCTGATATGGAAGCTCCTGTATTGACCAATTGTCCAATAGATATGACCGTTTCTTCGGGAGTTGCTTGTGATACTGTAATTACTTGGATAGAACCAACGATTACAGATAATTGCGATGACAATGTTACTATTGCCGTTTTTCCTGCCTCAGGTACTGTTTTTATGCCAGGAACAACTACTGTAACTTATACTGTAGTTGATGCAAGTGGAAATCTATCTACTTGTTCTTTTGATATAACAGTAACGGATACAGAAGCTCCAGTATTTACCAACTGTCCAATAGATATGACCGTTCCTGCTGGAGTTAATTGTGATACCATCGTAACTTGGGTAGAACCAACCATTGCCGACAACTGTGATAATAATGTTTCGGTTGTTGTTTCTCCTCCTTTGGGTACTATTTTTATGGCTGGAACAACTACGGTAACTTATACTGCTACTGATGCAAGTGGAAATATTTCGACTTGTTCTTTTGATATAACGGTAGCTGATACGGAAGGCCCAGTACTTACCAACTGTCCAGTTGATATGACAATTCCTTCTGGAATTGGTTGTGACACGATTCCTAATTGGATAGAACCAACCATCACCGATAACTGTGATAACAATGTTTCTGTTTTGGTTATTCCTCCTTTGGGTACGACATTCATGGTTGGTACGACTAACGTAACTTATACTGCTACTGATGCAAGTGGAAATGTTTCGACTTGTTCTTTTGATGTAACAGTAGCTGATACGGAAGGCCCAGTACTTACCAATTGTCCAATGGACATGACCGTTCCTTCTGGAGTTGCTTGTGATACCATTGTGACTTGGATAGAACCAACGATTACCGATAACTGCGATAACAATGTTACAGTTGTTGTTTCTCCTCCATTGGGTACTGCTTTCGTAGCAGGAACAACTACGGTAACTTATACTGCTACTGATGGAAATGGAAATATTTCGATTTGTTCTTTTGATATAACGGTAGCTGATACAGAAGGGCCAATTATAATGGATTGTCCAATGGACATTACTTTACCTGCTGGAAATAATTGTAGTGCTACTGCACTTTGGGATATGCCTACTGCTACAGATAATTGTGATCCAAGTCCAACTATAACTTGTAATATTTCTTCTGGAAATACCTTTTCAGTTGGTACTACTCCAATAATTTGTACTGCAACTGATGCAAGTGGAAATGAATCGACTTGTACATTTAATGTAATCATTGTGGATGTACAACCACCAAGTGTATTTTGTCCAGCCAATATTATTGTTTCCTCAAGTGGAGAAATTCTTAGTGATCCAAACCAGTTATTAACTACTACCATGTCTGTTGGATGTGACTCTGTTATTTTGTCATTTGATAACCCTTCGGGAAATGATAATTGCGGAATTCCGACCGTCACTCAATCTTTAGGATTACCAAGTGGATCTACTTTTGGAGTTGGAGATCATGTCATTCAATTTACCGCTATGGATGGATCAGGAAATACGAATACTGTTATTTGTGAAACCACAATTACTGTTACTTCATTCTTTGGATTAAATGTTACTGCTACACCTGATATAGTTTGTACAGGTGGAAGCACTCAACTTTTTGCTGATCCATTCACTCCTATTCCTGGAGCAACTTATAGTTGGAATGGTCCTAATCCAAATCGAATGATTTCTAATATTGCTAATCCTTTCCTTGATAATTTAACTTTCCCAGATGCTGGAACATATATTGTAACCGTAACTGATCCAACAACCAACTGTATTTCGATTGATAGCGTTGTAGTAGTCGTTTCACAAGGGCCAGAATTAGCCTTGCTTGCCAATATAAATAATTGTGTAAATCCCGATAGTATGACTAATATTCCATTATCGGTTCAAGTAACTAATGCTGTAGTTGTTGATAGTTTTATTTGGACAAATCCTGCGGGAGTAGTTTTTAGCAATGATCAAAACACCGTTATTCCTAATGCCACAGAAGCAGCTTCTGGACAATATTGTGTAGAAGTATTTGAGGTAGATGGATGTTCCAATACGATTTGTGAAACCATTCAAATTACTCATATTCCTACTGCTCCTATTATTATTTCCTCCTGTGGAGACTTCATTTGTATCGGAGAGCCATGCACATTAACTGGTGTCTCTGTTGATGTAGATTCTATTATTTGGACGGCAACTGGAAATGGCCCAGGGTTACCTTCCGACGTAAACCAAAGTGAAATTACTATCACTCCTATCGAAATCGGATTTCACCTTTATACTTATACGATTATCGAAAATGGTTGTGAAAGTTCATCAAGTTTAGGAATCATCGTGAGTTCTCCAGCAAATGTAGCACCCGATTTTTTCCCAGTTGAATTAAATACTACTCTAAATAATTTTGATGTAACTGACAATGATATAATTAATGGAACATTGCCTGGAATCTTCAACATCAATGTTACTTCTGATGTCAGCAATGGAATGTTAGTTAATCATAGTGATGGAACTTTTACTTATACACCTGACAATGGATTCCTTGGAGACGACCAGTTTATTTATGAAATATGCTTCGATTGTGATGGAGAAGAAGTTTGTCGATGGGCCATTGTTACTCTTTCCATTGAGACTGACGAATGCATTGTGCCTACAGTAATTAGTCCAAATGGTGATGGTATGAATGACACTTGGGAAATCTCTTGTGTAAAAAATAATCCTGACAACGAAGTAGTTATTTTTAACCGATGGGGAGATGAAGTTTACCGAGCTGAACCTTACAACAATGATTGGGAAGGCACGTATAATAATGAAGATCTACCTGATGGAACTTACTTTTATATTTTCAAAAAATCTGCCAATGATCCTGATCCGTTAAAAGGAACAGTCAACATTTACAGGTAGCAAAGTATCGGATACCTAAAAGATATCCATAACTCAATTTCGATCAAATAAAAAGTAATTTCCAAAAATTAAAATATTTAAAAATGAGAAATATAATTTTTACACTTGTTTTCATGACCTTCTCCATAGTATTATTGGCTCAACAGGAAGCTCACTATACTCACTTCATGTATAACAATTTGTCCATCAATCCAGCAGTTGCAGGATCAAAAGGACATCCGGCTCTCTTGGCACTTTATCGAAAACAATGGATTGGCTTTGAAGGTGCTCCAGAGAGTAAATTGATTAGTTTCCACACTCCCCTCGGCAAACGAGTTGGACTAGGATTAACCATCTCAAATGATCAACTCGGTATTTCAAATAATTGGTCAGGTTCTATGGCATATGCCTACCGAATTAAAATTGATGAAGAAACAACTGTCCAAGTTGGAATTCATGGTTCTATGAAATATTTCGGACTCGATTTTAGAAATCAACAAATCCGACAAAATGGAGATCCATCTATCGCTTACAATGATATGAATAAAAAATACTTAGGCAACTTTGGTGCAGGAATTTTTATGAATGTTAAACAAATGTTCTTCGGCGCATCTGTCCCTAATTTTTTCCCAAACACTATTGGAATTGATAAAACGACTTCTTTCACAGCGGTAGAAGTTCCCCATTTTTATGTGATGGCAGGAGCACTCATACCTTTATCAAATGACAAAATTGCCTTGCGTCCATCTGCTTTAGCAAAGGTGGTCAAGAATGCACCTTTTGATTTGGACCTCAATCTAAGTGTAGTTTTCAATACAACTTTTATTGTTGGAGCAAGTTACCGAATTGGTGGAAATGGAAGTGGAGATTCCGTTGACTTTTTGTTGCACTACAAAATCAAAAATATTGGACTTGGAATTGCTTATGATTATACATTATCAGAGTTGAATGATTATAATAGTGGCAGTATTGAAGCTATTGTACTTTATGATTTTGTCAAGGAGCGAGTGAATATTGCAAACCCTAGATTTTTCTTTTAAAAAAATAAATTCCAAATAATTCTTTTTCCCTTAAAATCGTTTTAAATAATATGTTTTGCATGAATCTCAAAAAATTATGAATCATTTAAACTTGCCCAGTTAGTAAGTCAGATGTATTCAAAATTTTTCATTCAAAATACATTTTAAGATTGGTACATTAAAAATGTACTTCTAAAATTATTCTCATGAAGCATACAATTTTACAATTAGCATTTTTGCTCTCTTGGTTCTCTACTTTTGGTCAACAGATTCCTACTCCAAATAATGATATTTTCGTTAGCAATGAAATAAGTATCAATTCTAAGCAATTAGAGTTTAGTCCTACCTTTTTGGAAGATGGTATTTTATTTATTTCTACTAAGCCTGTCAATAAAAAATTCAAAGTAAAAGATACTCGAATTAACGAGAACATCATGTCAATTTTTCGGTCAACTCGAGATGATGAAGGTAAACTTCAAGCTCCTGTTCCATTTGCAATTGAATTGCTATCCACCGTTCACGAAGGACCTTTGACTTTTGATCGGACTGCCGAAAATATGTTTTTCACTAGAAATAATTTAAAAGGTAAAAAGCAAGTCAAAGGAAAAGATGGTATCGTCAAACTTCAAATCTATACTGCGCAACGCATGGATAATGTTTGGAAAAATATAGAGAAATTATCATTCAATGATCGTAATAGCAATGCCGCCCATCCTAGTATTTCAGTCGAAAACAATGAACTTTATTTTGCTTCTGATCGTCCTGGCGGAGAAGGCGGAATGGATTTATATGTAAGTGTCAAATCTGGTGATACTTGGGGCGAACCAATCAATTTAGGACCAAAAGTGAATACCGAGGGAGACGATGTATTTCCATTTATTCATGCTGATGGGACATTATATTTTTCTTCCAAAGGAACAGGCGAAGCAACTGACCTTGACCTTTTTATGGTAAACAAAAAAAATGGCGAATGGGGAATTCCTAAAAATATGGGCTCTCCATTTAATTCTGGAAAAGACGATTTTGGGATCATCATCGATCGTGATAAACGGAATGGATATTTTTCATCTAGCCGAGGAGGTGGAATTGGAGGAGATGATATTTATAGTTTTTATGCTTTAAATGGTTTGGAAAAAAATGAGGAGAAAGTTCCTGATTTTGAAAAAGTCATCACTATCAATGTCAAAGAGGAGGCAACTGGAGCTATCATTGAAGAAGCAATTGTAACTTATATGAAATTGGATGAGTTGACCTTAGGAAGAGCAATTACTGGAATCTCAAATTCGAATGCCGAAGAAAAAGATCCAAAGGATTTAGTTTTAAAATTACCCATTGATGAAAATGCAAAAACTGGATTGACTGATTTTAATGGTCAAATTCCACTTAGACTTAATCAAGGAAGTTATGTAGTAAAAGTCGAAAAAACAGGAATGCAATCAAAACAAATTGCCCTCAATTCTCAAAGTGACATTCTTGAATATACTGTTGCCCTAGCCAAATATGATCCAACCATAGCCAACAATGGAGTTGGAAATAACAATGGAAATGAAAGTAATAACAATGGAAATGAAAGTAGTAATACTCATGAAAATGAAAATGGAACATCTGGTGGATTTGGAGAATCATTTGAAGAAGAAGGAGTCGTAACAACCATCCAAGAAGGAACAGTTATCGAGTTGCCAAATATTTATTATAATTTCAACGATGCTGCCATTCGTCCTGATGCACAAGCTGATTTAAATTCTTTAGCTGATTTTCTAATCCAATATCCAGCAACTGAAATAGAATTACTTTCACATACCGACTCTCGAGGAAGTGATAGATATAATAATCGACTTTCGCAAAGACGTGCTGAAAATGCAGTTGCCTTTTTAATAAAAAAAGGAATAGATCGAAGCAGGATGGTGCCAATTGGACATGGTGAATCTCAACTGAGAAATAGCTGTAATGACTTCACCAATTGTAGTGAAACGGATCATCAATTCAACCGAAGAACTGAAGTGAAAATCACTAAAATGGATGCTCCGATTACCGTGAAATTTATCAATAATCTTCCTTCCTATATTTCTAAAGCTCCTAGTTCTACTAAATATTCTGGGAGAAGTAAAACTAATGTTTCACCTAGCAATCCTGCTTCCACAGAGATTGATTTGGATGATGGAAATGATGAATATGATCCTGAAGGAAGTTACAAAGTTATTGCTGGAGTATTTTCCAATATGGATAATGCAGAAAAAAGGTTAGTGGAAGTGAGAGCTTTGGGATTCAATAATGCAGATATTTTAAAGCTTGGAGGAAGTGATTTATTTCATGTAGTCGTCAGCAAATATAGAACAAGCCAATCAGCTACTAATACTGTAAGGAAATTAAAATCACAAAACGTGAGAGCATTTGTAAAAAGTTAAATCTAAAGTAAAGACTTACTACTCATCATAAAAAAACATCCCGTATTTTTCGAAACGAAAAATACGGGATGTTTTTTTGGAGAAATGATCCCCTACTCACAAGGTAACTTCGAAGTCGAATGTCGTCAACCTCCATAAGGACACATAAGAAAATTTTGTGGTAAATAGTCCGGGGATAAAATCCCCTCTTCTCTTATAAATGGCAAAGTTTGGTCTTTCAAAGGAAGAGAACAGGGGATTTTTATCCCGGCATTTTCACCACTAACTTGTGAGTAATTGACGACAGTCAACTAACTCCTACTCTACTTCTAACAATACATTTACAAATTCTCCTTCCAATAATTCAGTTGACTTTCCTACTTCCATTTTAAAATTAAAACTTCCTGAAATCATTCCATTTTTACAACGGTCAATTTTAATCCAACCATCTCGACTTTTAAAAGATGCTCCGTCTTTTTTCTCAAAAATCAAACTACTGTTATTTGAAAAAATAGTAGAACCTATATCTTTAGAAAAATTTTGATCACTTCGCTCATGTTCATTTCCATAAAAAATATTGGAAGTCAAACAAGAATCCATTTTCGCATTTTCTAAGTCAGTCAGACTCAACGCGAATAAGTTTCCATCCCCATCTTCTAAACTCATATATAGTACTTTTGCAAAAATACCTTCCGCTTGTTCCATCTTGAAAAAATTAGTTTCTTTCGCAGAAAAACCTTTTGCAACTGCATCATTTATTTTACAATTAATGATTGTTGCTTCTAAGGAAGTAGATTTGGAAAGTGGTAAAATGGAAGAATTAGATGATAGCTCAGGATTAGAAAAACTAGGTAAGGAAAGCATGACTATCATAGCCAATGATAATAAACACCCCAGAAAAACTCTTCTCGATTTTTTAAAATTGAAAGGAAATACAGACGCTGATAATTGTTGTTTCATACTGTGATAAATTCGTTTGGGAAAGCTGTAACACTTAACAAAAACAAATCACATGCCAGTAATGTAGGTCGGGTTTCCAAACCCGATTCTATTCAAATGTTGGGAAATTGCTAGTGCCCATAAATTCTAAATGGCAATGACAATTTTCATTCGGATAAATAAATATATTTAAAATTGCCATTGCTATTGAATTTGCTATAAAATAATCGGATTTGGAAACCCGACCTACAAAAAAGTCCCGAATTTTCATCTTGAGAATTCGGGACTTTTTTCTTTTAAAATTATGATAGAACTATTTATTTTTGCAAAACTATTTTTTGATAAATTCGCTCATCGCCAAAATCAATTTCCAATAAATAAACACCTGCATTCCAATCTGAAAAAGAATAAGATTGATTAAACGCTCCACCAAATTCAACGCTCGAATCTAATTCAACTCTCCTTCCCAACAAATCAATTACAGTTATTTTAAAATCAGAATTTTCATTCAAAACAAACTGAATATGAATATTTTCTCTAAATGGGTTTGGATATATTTTCAAACTTCCTTGACTTAAATCTTCAATTCCTAAAACGCCACAATTATATTCAGGATTAAATATTTGATCGTTTGCAAATGTATTTGTGCAACCAGTTACATTGTCTGTCACCACTAAAGTATAATTTCCTGATTGAGTCATACAATAGGTCAACTCAGTTTCGCCAGGCAAAAGGGTGTTTTCATAATACCATTGCAAAGAGTAATCTGCTGGCAAAGTTCCTGGCACCACCACTCCTAAAATATTATCATCATCATTAAAAATTGGTACTGCTGGCAACGCATTTAAAATGATTTCCACCACCTCTGATTCTGCCGAACAGCCAAAACCATTCGTGTAAACGACAGAATAAAACCCAGTTTCCAATGCTTGATAAAATGACTCCGTTGCTCCATTGATCGGCGAACCATTTAGCATCCATTGATTACCTGAAGTGTACGAAGAATTAAAAAATATATTCTCTCCTTCACACCACGTCAATGGCACTTCATAACTTAATTGCGGTTGATTTGGAACTGGATAAACATAAACTGAGTCAATCGTCCGAATCGTATCCACAGGGTGAAGAATAGTTAATTCAACAGAAGAACTTCCGTTGACCAAGATTCCATTGGATAATTTATTAAAGGAATAAAAATCACATTCATCATCAAGTCCACCAAGTCCGCCATCTTCATCTTTGACCACCAAAGTATAATTTCCATCAATCAATGGCATATTAAAATTAAACTCCACCGGCGGATCAGTATTATCAATGGAGGCAGTCACCGTCGAGTTTCCATTAGGGTCGATGATGTCCAAATATATATCTGGCGCACCTCCAAAAATATCTGCACAATCAGATTCGATCACTCTAATCTTTGTCAAAATATGTC
>Ga0114957_1001527_pt1 | contig 24816 bp, 25 predicted proteins | sample BantaG_FD_87175 | JGI IMG/M metagenome (GOLD analysis project Ga0114957, IMG submission 87175) | Marine algal microbial communities from Bantry Bay, Ireland - BantryBay_4 metaG | ecosystem: Host-associated > Algae > Red algae > Unclassified | place: Bantry Bay, Ireland | collected 2014-11-21
AACTTGAGTCCAAGATATCTTAGAGTTTTTACCCTGACACTTTCCACGTTTGGTGACAAAGTTAAATATCCCCCCAAGACCATCCTTATTTCCGGCGTACCAGTTTTGCACTGTCGAGTAGTTAATAGTCGCATCATCCATTGCTACAAGTTCAACAACGGCCGCGTGAAGTTGATTTTCATCTCTTTGAGGAGCAGTACAACCTTCCAAGTAGTTAACAAAACTTTTGTCATCAGCAATAAGTAGTGTTCTTTCAAACTGACCAGTTTCTTTAGCATTAATTCTAAAATAAGTTGAAAGATCTAACGGACACTTTACACCTTTAGGAATGTAACAAAATGATCCATCACTAAAAACTGCTGCATTTAAAGCAGCGTAGTAATTATCTGTATAAGGAACAACTGTCCCTAGGTATTTCTTTATTAGCTCAGGGTGTGTTTCAACTGCTTCAGAAAAAGAGCAGAAGACGACTCCCACTTCTCCAAGTTCTTTCTGATACGTCGTCCCAAGAGAAACACTATCAAAAACAGCGTCAACGGCCACTCCTGAAATTCTTTTTTGTTCACTGAGTGGTATTCCTAACTTCTCAAATGTTTCTAAGAGTTCAGGGTCGAGCTCATCGAGGCTTGTTACTTTCTTTGCGACCTTAGGTTTTGAATAATAATAAAGGTCTTCAAAGTCTATCTCAGGGATTTTCGAATAGGCCCACTTGGGAGGAGTTAATGTGAGCCAGTGTCTATAGGCTTTGAGTCTATAATCAAGAAGCCAGCTAGGTTCATTCTTTTTAGCAGAAATAAGCTTTACAATTTTTTCACTCAGACCTTTTGGAAACTCTTCAGTTTCAAGTTGTGTTTCAAACCCGTATTTATAGTCTTCTTCAATTCTTTCATTCAGATCAAATTCTTGTTCACTCATAGATTGGCTCCTAAGAGGTCTGCGATTTTAACTTCATCAAAAAAACTTTCGACTTTAGAATAAAGTTTGTTAATAGGTGTTTTTATGCTGCAGCAATGAAGAAGCTTACAGTTTTGTTGTTCACAGTCTTGAGAAAATGGTTTTTTCTCGATAATTTCTGAAAGCTTCTTAAAACTCAAGCTTGAGAGGTCGATAATCAGTCGGTGACCGCCTTGGCTACCTTGAAAAGATTGAGTTACCTGTGCCTTAGCGAGGCTTTGTAGTACATGAGATACAGTGTCAAAAGGTAGTTGAAGTTCTTCGCTTAAGCGCTTAACACTAACAGGCTCAGTTGAGCTTTCTAAGTAATTTAAGGCCATTAAGGCGTATTCAACTTTCTTTGTGATTTTAACCATTTGGAACGAGAATAGAGGGGGAATTCATCTAAGTCAAGCTTTGTCTTATATGAAATAGATCATAATTTTAGTCCTTACGATAATTTTACAGAAAAAGAATATACAATGAATTGTTTTGGGTAATAGCATTTATCCATGAAACATTTAATATTAGTACTCTTATTTTCCTTTTTAAATTGCTCCGCTCAAGAAGCGAGCAAGAAAACCAGTAGCTTAGATCAATCAGAAGCTATGAAAATCTCAAAGATTTATAAAGAAAGCAATCTAGGTTGTGGCTGGATTGATGATAAGGCCAAGGATCAGGGCGATTTTTGGACCTTTGATGCTGAGTTTGGTTTTGCTGGAGCAAAAAAAGAGGTCAAAGTTCGAAAGAAAGATGGAGCCGTTTTTGTTGATGGGAAAATGGAGTTGAGTGCCAAGCAAGTGAAGAGTTTACAATAGGTTTTGTAATAAGTTCACAGTCACTGAAATAAATTGAAATCTAGATTACAATAGGGGGGAATGAAGAACCTATTGAGTCTTATGACAGTTATTTTATTATCAATATCATCTTGCGGCCGGCAGGAAGTTAAAGGTGAGCTATTAAAACTTAGCCGACATGGTGCTTTAAATGAAGAGTCTATAGACTTAAGAGCGCAGATTGAATCTGACAAGATGGAGATTGCGGAGTTAAAAAAAGCAAGAGAAGTTAAGGGAATATCTAAAGCTGAGGCAGATGAATATACTCGTAAAATAAAAGAGCGTGAAGCAAAAGTAGATATACTTGAGGCTGAGAAGCGAGAAGTTGAATCTGAAAAGAAAAGGCTTGAGTCTGAGAAGAGAAAGCTTGAGTCTGAGAAGAAAAGACTTGAGTCTGAAAAGAAAAGACTTGAATCTGAAAAGAAAAAAGCTGATGAAGCAGCGAAGAAAAGTAAAAGTGAAATTGTTTCTGAGATAGCGAAGGATCTAGATAAACTAAGTCCATTAGATGGGAAGAATGACCCTGGTCAAAAACCAGCCTTTTTTGGTAATAGTTGCGATCAAGAAATCTCATACTCTGAATACACATACTATATGCATATGATTGGATATCTTGGGGGACAATTCATTGATCCACATGATCAATCTATAAGCTTTTCAGAAGCAGGATTAGATGAGTATTTAAAAAAAACAGGGCTTAGGTATCTACGAGGTAAGGATATTACGACGACACCTGCAAAAGCAAATCTTAAACATTTAAATAGCTGTGGGCTTACAAGTTTAATGCCACCAAAAAATTGCTGGCTACGTTCGGCTGCTCTTGCTTTGATCTCAGAGAAATTAGGTGACGAACTAGGAGAGAAAGTACAAATTACAAGTCACTACAGACCTAAATGTTATAATGATAAAATAAAAGATGCATCAAGCAGTAGTGATCATATTCTCGCAAAGGCCATGGATCTTTCGATAAAAACTAGTGACAGAGAAAAGAAAAAGAAGTTTAGAGCAGGGGTTCAAAGGATTATCTGTGAAACTCTTTGGTTTAATGAGAATGTCCGGTTGTCTGCAGGCTTTGGAGTCACAATGATTCACATAGGAATTGATTCCCCACAAATTAGAGCAGGGTCTCGTTCTTGGAGTTATGACGATTTTGATTTAAAATCAGTTAAGGGCGTTGAGAATTGCTATAAGTAAAAAGGTGCACTAAGACACCTTTTTCATCTCTATATCGCACCAGCTTCTAATGCTTCAATTCTTTTTGCTAGTGGTGGGTGAGTTGACATTAGCCCCCCAAGCCCAGAAATTTTCATTGTTGGAAGTTCATTTTTGTATCTAGGATCTGGTTCAAATCTTTGCTGTAATGCTTTTAAGGCATTAATCATGCTGCTTCTTCCTGCAAGTCTTGCTCCTCCGGCATCAGCTCTAAATTCTCTCCATCTTGAAAAGTAAGAGACAACAAACATAGCAAGAAAACCTAATACACTTTGAACGATGTAGTACATAAAATATCCACCACCCATACCAAAGCCACCTCTTCTTTCGCCATCACCTCTCATGGCACTCGTCAAAACTTGAGTGATGAGTTGTGAAAGAAAAAAGATAAAAGCATTCATCACGCCTTGAATCAAGGTCATTGTTACCATATCGCCGTTAGAAATATGACTGACTTCATGAGCAAGAACTCCTTCAACCTCATCTCTGCTCATACCTTGCAAGAGACCAGTAGAGACCGCAACAAGAGAGTTATTTTTAGTAGGCCCAGTAGCAAAAGCATTTAGTTCAGGACTTTCATAGATTCCCACCTCAGGCATCCCACTAAGTCCAGCAGCTCTAGCAAGGTTGTGAACCCGCCTTACAAGTTCACCATTATGAGGATCTGTTTCATCAAGCATTTGCAATTTAAAAGATCTTTTGGCCGACCACTTACTCATCCAAAGACTAATGAAAGATCCGATCATCCCCCAAAGAAGGCACATGATGAACATTCCTTGATATCCGCCTCCAACCATATCTTGAAGGTATATATCTAGCCCTGTTATACGAAGAATGAAACCTATTGTGATAATAATGAGAAAGTTTGTGACAAAGAAAAATCCAATTCTCTTTACCCAAGTTAAAATGCCCATATGCGTCTCCTTGAAATGCTAACTTAAAATCTTCTATTTAAGTTAATAGTAAAAAACCTTGAGTCAAGGTTTTTAAACTAAGTCTATTTACCAATGGCTCAACTGGCATGGAAGTTGAGTAGAAATTAAGGATAATACCTATTTTTTAAACAAGTGGTATTTAATCTGTTTGGACTGACTGATCCGGTCGGTTATCGGGAGTGCTTTTTCTAAAAATGCTGTGGCTCTCAAGAAAAGCTCTCTTTTTGTCGACAATAGTAAGTGGTAAAGTATGTTATTATTTCATTAGTGACCCTGTTTTCTTATGGGCAAGAACTCCAATTAGCAAAGTCTATTGATCAATTTAATAGATTAGAAACTAATTCTCCTAAATGTGGTTTTGACGATAAAAAAAAGAAACACGAAAGTGTTATTTGCACAAAAGATCCCAACGAAAAAGAAAAAAGCTTTTATGTTTTTGAGTGTACAGAAAAAGATAAAAGAAAATGCCACTCCTCTATAAAGGATGAAAATAAAGGAATAGAAAGCCTTTTCCTTGTTTTTGGACTTGGAAATGATGACGCGATGATGGCTCCTATATTTTTACCTGCAGCTCTCGCTTTCGAGGGAGAAGATATTAGTTTATTTGGAAATGATGAAGGAGTATCCCATACTTTGAACTTAGAACTAGAGTTAAATAGTAAGTCCGGAATGAAGTATGATGTTGCTTTTGTTAGTGGTCTTGTAACAACAGATCTTTCTCCTAAAACCCTTTTATATGGAAGTGCTCCTGATAGTTATAGTCATGAAAAGTATGAAGAAGCTGTGAGACTGCTATTAGAGGAAAATCCACACATAAAAAGAGTTCCTGCAGCAAAAGATGGTGAGTATGATCGATTTATTGACGGAGATTTGAACTTAATGCCTAATGATATATTTGCGAAGTACTTTAATCTACCTGATGACTATAATGAAAAACTAATCTCAATGTATGTAGGAGATGAAGAGGCAAAAAAAAGAGTTATTAGTTTTACGGAAAAAAGTAATATCTTCGCATCAGTTAGCTCTCAACCAAAAGGAAAGCTTTTATACTTTAAGGCGGGAGGTTCAGTTTTTCAGTTAAATGAAAATAAAAGGTCAAAGTTTGGGGCAGCTTCTCAGCAAAGAGGCTGGCATAAACTTTGGAAAAAAGCCGATATGATTCAATATGACTATGATGCTTTTAAAGGAAGTACTTCTTATGGGGCCGGAATTCATCTAGGTCTTGGGATTCAAAAAATAATCAAGATTGGTGATAAGTGTTCGCTGGAAAGTAATATTGAAGTAGACTCTTATGTTGCTACAGACAACGAGAAGCAATTAAGGCTAAGGGCTCAATCTAGCCTTGAAACAAAGAGGGTTGGACTCGCAGTTAGAACTGGCTTGAGTAATACCTACGGAGCTTCGGCAGGTGGAGACTTAAGTTACAAAATAAATAGGGCCAAGATAATTTTCAGTATGGATAGAAGGCCAGATGATTTAAAATACACTGGTTTTCTCACCTCTGATTCAAAAACCACAATGAATGATTTTTATTATAAGTTTGTTTTGAGAGTTCCTCTCACAGGGAAGAAGAAAAAGTAGTTTATTTATAAAAAGAAGCGAGGTCTTGGATTATTTCTTTTGCACTTTGAATTGTATTTAGAGTAGAAGAGACTTGACCAACTTCAAGCTCTCCTTCGCGAAGATCACCATCGAAAATTCCTTTTTTGGCCCTTCCTTTTCCTAGGAGTTTAATGAAAGCATCTTGAGATGCACCTTGAGACTGTAATTCTTGAATCTGACGGGAGAACTCATTATTTAAAAGTCTCACAGGGACCACTTCTTTTAATAGTAGTTTCGTTTCACCTTCCTTCGCTTTCATAATAGCTTGTTGGAAATTATGATGGGCACTTGATTCTTTCGCCATAATAAACCGAGAGCCAACTTGAACTCCACTTGCACCAAGAGCATGAGCCGCATGGATTTGTCTTGAATCAGCGATGCCTCCCGCTGCTATCACAGGGATAGATAAAGTATCAACAACTTGAGGTATCAAGACGATTGTTGTTGTTTCATTTCGACCATTATGCCCTCCTGCTTCAAAGCCTTCAGCAATAACAGCATCTACTTTTGCAACTTCACATTTTTTTGCAAGCTCACTAGAGCTTGTTACATGGATGACCTTCTTACCTTTATCTTTGAGAAAAGAAGTGAATTTTTTAGGACTACCGGCAGAGGTGATAAAGTTTCTAATTTCATATTTAATAGCAAGCTCTATTTGTTCTTCGATCCCATGATAAAGAAGAGGCAGATTTATTGCTAGTTTGTTGCGATTTTCTTTCTTTGTGAGTTCTAGTGCTTGTTTGAGGTGATGTTCCAAGGTGTCAGGTTTCATTGAACCTGCTCCAATTGTTCCCATTATACCTTCATTAGCGCAAGCACTTGCAAGCTTACTACCCGAAACCCAAATCATACCAGCTTGGATAATTGGAAAGTTTAATTCAAAAAAATCACAAAAATCTTTTATTCTTTTTTTCATTTTTTCCAGGCCCTCGTCGCAGCTCTTTTTTTTCCATGGCCTTCAATCTTTTCGATATTAAAGCCAACTGAGGTTAAGTTTTCCTTTACACTGTGAGAGGCACTATAGGTTGTTAATATACACCCTTGGTTTGAATAACTGAAAAGATCTTCAAACCAAGGTTTTTCCCAAAGTGTAGGGTTTTTTTTCGGAGAAAATGCATCTTGGAAAATACGATCAATTCTTTTCGATGTGTTCTTAAAATATAGTGGAGTTGTCTTTCTTGCGTCTCCAATGAGAACTTCGATGTCTAAAAATTGTGTTTTTGCCTTTAAAGAAGTTGCATTTTTTTGAATGATTTGAATATCCTCTGGAAACTGATCACAAAACCAAGAAACAAGGATAGGATCAATTTCAGTAGAAACAAACCGAAAGCTTTTCTTATTATTTTTTGAAAATTTTATGACTTCCCTTAGACCTAAACCTAAACCAAATCCTACTTCAAATATGAGAGCACCTTCATTACAGTTGATAAGTTTTGAATCTTCAATAAAGTACTTCACTGTCTCAGATTGTGCACCACTTAAGGAGTGACAATTCTCATCGAACATTTTTGAGTAGAAAGTATAGCTGCCATCTTCAGTCTGGATGAAGTCGTATCCAAAAGGAGGAGTTATCTTATTGCTCATCTAGCCATTTACGAACATGATCCAAAAACCATTGTAGGTCATCGTTTTGAAGTTCATGTCCCCCTGTCGGATGCTGATCAATTGAGAGATTCCAATGGTGAGCAGTTTGAACACTACACGCACTATTGCAAAGCTTATCCCTTTCTCCATTTAAGATATATCCTGGAACTGGAAACTTTTGATTTACTCGAGGATTAAAAGTTGCTGCTGCATATATTTGTCTAATCGCATTTGCAGCAGAGATCGGGTTTTGTCTTTGAAGCTGTGCCCATAGTTGAATAAGTTCTTCTTTAGGGTCTGAGCTTGAAACAAGTGAGTAGACAATTTCTTCTCTTTGCACAGGATCTTTAGTGAGAGCGATTTTAAAAAACTTTAGAAGGGCACTGAGTTGAAGTCTTTTAAAAGTAGGGGAGATTCCTTTAAAGCTGGTATTAACTAAAACGGCAGATTTAAAATCTTGGGGAAAGCTTTGGACCCATTCACAAGCGATCATTCCGCCTAGTGAAAGTGCGAGAATATGTTTTTCTTTTGAAGGGTCATATTCTTGGTTAAATTTCTCCCTAATATCTAAAACATTTTCCTTAATACTGGTAAATGATTTCTCTTTAAATCGAGATCCATTGCCCGCAATATCAAGTCCAACTATTTCATATTCAGGAAAACTTTTCACAAATTCATCGAAGTACGGTCCCCAATGCCTTTTTCCTCTAATTAAACCTCTTAAAACGATTAAGTACTTGTCACTCATAGTCTTCCTATTTTAGTCTATTAGGGCGAAATCATCTAGGAGGAATTCATGATTTTATCTGATAGCGAAATTTTAAAGTTTATTGAAAGTAAGGATATAGTTCTGGAGCCTTATGATCGGAATTGTCTGGGGTGTAATAGTTATGATATTCATCTGGGCTCAAAATTCGCTCTTTATAAAAATAGAATCCTTGACTCAAAGTCACACAATGAAATTGATTTCTTTGATATCCCTGAAGAAGGTTATGTTTTAGACCCAAAAGAATTCTATCTTGGAGTTACTCAAGAATATACAGAAACTCATAAGCATGTTCCTTTTTTAGAAGGAAAGTCTTCTGTTGGCCGGTTAGGTATTGATATTCACGCAACAGCTGGTAAAGGTGATGTCGGTTTTTGTAATCATTGGACACTGGAAATTTCAGTGAAACAACCTGTGAGAGTTTATGCTGGAATGCCAATTGGTCAGCTGATCTTTTTTAAAGTTGACGGCGATATTCTGACACCTTACACATCAAAAGGTTCTGCAAAGTATACGGAGAAACGTGATTACCCAGTAGAATCAATGATGTTTAAAAATAAATTCTAAATTATTTTAGACTTTTCAATAAATAACCTTCTCGCATTTTCTATGGGGAGGTTTTTCATTTCAATTAAGTAATTCACCAGTTGTGAAGAAAAATCTTCAGAGCTTTCTCGTGGAAGAATAGAAGGTAAATTATCTATTGCGCAGACAGAAATATCCTTGTTTACTGGAAATAGTGGAGATTCTAAATTCGAAGCCTCTTTATATAGAGGAACAGTGTTGCAATGCGAGTCAGGATCACAACTTACATCAGAGATTATTTTAAGTCTTGAGTTTTGTGAAGACTCGATAGTTTTATGATCAATAAAGGGTGGTATTTTTTTAGTTGAAAGTACACAGTTTACGAAAACATCATGTTCGAGGATTTCAGCAAACGGGCCACCTTTAATTGTTTCATCTATGTCCCAAGCTGTTGTCGACCACTTTAATTTTGAAAATAAATCATGGGCGCCATGACCACTTCGACCCCGAGCTCCAATAACAATAGACTTCTCAGAACTATTAGGGTTTGTGTGCTCTTGAATGAACTGAATGAAATCATTTTGATTTTTAAAAAATTTTTGCTGGTCTAAATCTTTTGTCGTTTTAGTGAGATCAGTTGCACGAGCAAAGAGTGCTCCAAGTCCAGCTCCTACAAATCCGGCCCAATATCCAAAAGCACAAACTCTTCTTCCATCTTTATCAAGCATAAACTCTAGGTCGAGGATTTCACCATGACCTTTCTTGAATTTTCCTACCAACTCTTGCCATCCATCTTGTTGCTTGTAAGCATGTGCAAAGTAAAGGTGAGTTCTCGTAAAGCTCTCAAAATGATGAGGTAGAGCTTTGAGACCAACAAAGACAGCATGAGATGGGGCATCATCATACCAGCTATTTGCTGCAACTACTTTACAGCCTATTGATTCATATTCTTGAATGGGGATAATGGATTCGCTCCAATCTTCAACGTAGACTGTATGCCCGGCTTCGATTAATCTTTGAGAATCTTTAGGAACAATCGCTCTTCTAAACTCGTTTTCTTTCGTTTCTGCTCTTAACCAAAAAGTTGCCATATTATTTAATGATTAACTTTTGGCCAGGATAGATCATATTTTTCTTTAGATTATTAAGCTTTGCTATCGAAGAGATTTTTCTACCAAACTTACTACTAATGGTAGAAAGATTATCACCTCTTCTTACTGTATAATAAGTTCTTTTTCTCTTAGGGACTCGCAGCTTTTGTCCAACATAAATTTTAGAGTTTTTAAACTTATTAAGCTTCATAATACTTTTGAGAGATGTGTGATAAAGCCCAGCAATAAAATAAAGATTTTCACCTTTTTTAACTTTATGAGTAGCAACTGAAGAAGAAGTAGTTGTTTGAGTTGATGCAATTGCTCTCTCTTTTAGATTTCTAAGATCTGCAGCTAAGATCTCATCATAACTATTTTCAGGAATTCTGATTTGGTAAGAACTCTTCTTGTAAAAAGGAGTGTAGTTACCAGTAAGTTCTGGGTTTAGTTTTTTTAATTTTTCTTTTGAAATACTCAGTTTTTTGGAAATAGTATTGAGCGAAACAGAATATTTTAGTGGAATTAAGGTAGTATTATTAAATGGGTCTATATTATCTTCTCTAATATTTATTCCAAAGCCTTTAGCGTTATCATAAATTTCCATCACTGCTTGAAGCTTTGGAACATAGTCTGAAGTTTCTGATGGGAAGTATTTACTCTTAGAAAGAATAGAAAAGTCTCTTGTGTTTTCTCTCGTAATAAGATTAATTATTCTATAAGGACCAGCATTATAGCCACTTAGTGCAAGCTCCCATGAACCAAAGATATTATAAAGGTCTTTAAAATAAAGAGCCGCTGACTTTGTGGCCTTGAAAATATCTCTTCTTTCGTCAACTGAAGAAAAAACTTTAAGCCCGTATTCTTTTGCTGTTGATTTCATAAACTGCCACGGACCAACTGCTTTGGCACTACTAGTTGCTTTGAGTTGGTAACCACTTTCAATTAAGCCTACAAAGTAGAGATCTTTTGGTATTTCATTTTCTTCAAATACTTCTTCTATGTAAGTTCTAAATCTTTCTCCATTGTTAAAAAATCTCTCTAATCTTTCTTTATTCTCTTTCTTGGCAAAATAGTTTAGCCATTTTGATTTCTTTTCATAACTTGAATGGAAATTAAATTTTAAAGAAGCTTGCTCTTTTTTAATTGATTCCGGTAATGGTTCTTGCGCGATCTGAGAGGGGTCAACATTTGCAGCCTCTTCAATCTTATTAAGATCATCTTCAGTAATCTTCGATGAATTTTCTAAATCACTTACGGCCTCATTTGCTTGCTCTTGTATTATATCTTGCACCCGAGTAATAGCTGCCTCATTACTGGCTTCCTCATCATTTTCAAAAATTGCTGCATCAGGAAGAACATTTTCAACCTGTTTTTCTTGAGTAATGACAGCTGATGCAGGGGCCTTCTGAGGGACACTTACATGAGAGGTCGATACGGGTTCAATTTTTGTTTTTAAAGGAACAATATGCGTGCATGAAAGTAGGGCGAGAGAGATTAAAGAATACTTCACAAAAGAACTCCATTTTTCTTGTGGTTAGGTACTAATATTTTAGTTTATATATCAAATAAAAAAAACCCTAAAAAAAATGGAGAAAAGTACTCTGCTATCTTACTAAGAATCAGAGGCAATAAAGTCTTTATCCATCACTGTTTTTCTTTTAGCGTCAACAGCGCTTCTGATGGCGTTTAAGCAGATATGTTCGATACGAAGAGAGAGTTGTTCAACCACTTGGGCGGAAGTATTTAGGCCACCTTCTTCTTTGATTAATTTTTTAATTTTAGATGCCACAACCAAAGCTGCCTCTGGAGGACTAGCTTCTTTGTAAAAACTAAAGTCTCTACCTAGAACAGTCTTTCTATTCATTGTCTTTGCATGCTCTATTGCCTCTTTAACACAATTAATCATATCTTGATTAACTGGTTCAAAAAAACTTGCCGAGGTATTAAAGCCTTGTTTGTCTTTGATAAATTTTTTAACTTTTGAAACAATTACATAATTTTCCATTTTCCACTCCGAATTTCATTGCGAGTTACTTCCTTTAGATTATGGCAGATGATGAGATCAAAAATAAAGTGCAGTAATGAAAAAAGAGAAACAATTGATTTTATTTAAAGATTCTTTATTTTATTGAATTTTGAGGACATACGACTAAAATACTCCTTTAATATAGGTTTATTTACACACTATAGAGGCGACATTGAATAAAAGAATTGTAATAACAGGTATTGGACTAACTGCACCAAATGGAAATTCTTTAAAAGAATTCCGTCATTCTCTTCTTGAGGGCCGCTCGGGCCTATCAGTCACTGATGTGAGGTACATGGGCAAGAGGGTTGCAGGATTTTGTGATTTTGATGAATCAAAGTATCAAAAAAAGAAAGCAAGGAGACGGGGAACTAGAGCGGGAGCTGTTGCTATCTATTGTGCAAACGAAGCTTTAAGCGATGCTGGTGTTGAACTTGGTGCAGATTATCACCATGATGAAGTTGGAGTATATCTCGGGATTACAGAGCATGGAAATGTTGAGACTGAAGAGGAAGTTTTTCAGATGCATGAAAATAATCTGGATTATAAGCTTTGGTCACCACATCATAACCCACGAACAGTTGCGAATTCTCCTGCAGGAGAAGTGACTCTCAATTTGAAAATAACAGGGCCACATTACACAATTGGAGCTGCTTGCGCGGGAGGAAATGCTGGAATAATCCAGGGAATTCAAATGCTTAAGCTGGGAGAAGTTGAAATGGCACTGGCCGGGGGAGTGAGTGAAAGCCCTCATACCTTCGGAATTTTTGCTGGCTTTGAAGCTCAGGGGGCACTAGGCTTCGACCTCGAAAACCCAGCTCAGTCTATCAAACCAATGGATGTATCTCGAAAAGGAACGGTCATATCTGAAGGAGGGGCCGTATTTGTTTTGGAAACTTTAGAGTCGGCTCAAAAACGTGGAGCCAAAATTTATGCTGAAGTTGCTGGTCATGCAATGAATTCTGATGCCTCAGACTTTGTGAATCCAAACACAGCTCGACAAGTTCAGTGTATGCACAAAGCATTAAAGATGGCGAAAATGGAGCCAGAGGATATAAATATTGTAAGTATGCATGCAACAGGAACGGGAGCAGGTGATATTTCTGAGTCTAAAGCGATTATGGAAGTTTACTCTGAAAGTGAAGATACCTACATAAACTTCTCGAAAGGGCATATTGGGCATGCAATGGGTGCAGCAGGTGCGTTAGAGCTTGCGGGCAATATTCCTAGCTTTATTGATGGCCAGATTCATCCTGGAATTAACTGTGAAAATCTAGATCCAGAATGTGAGATAAAGAACCTTGTGTTATCTAAACCAAAAGAAGTTAAGATCATAAACTCTATTATGAATAATTCTTTTGGGATGGTTGGAATTAACTCTTCTCTTGTCGTTAAAAGGTTTCTAGCGTAAATTAGTGGGACTGATTATTTTATGAATATGAGGAGTGAACAAGATGACTAGTGACCAGGTAAAATCAGAGATATTAACTATAATTGCCGACATTGCTCCAGATGAGGATCTGAGTGGACTTCAAGATGCGGCTAGTTTAAGAGATGAACTTGATTTAGATTCAATGGATTTTCTAGACATTGTCATGGAGCTAAGAAAGAGGCATAAAATCGAAGTTCCTCAAGAAGACTACGGAATGCTTGCAACTCTTGGAAGCTGTGTAGAATATCTTTCACCTAAGTTCCAATAGATGAACCTCAAGGCTTCTTAAGATGCCAACGATAAAACCTCTTCAAACAAAAAAATATGATGTCATTGTTGCAGGAGCAGGAATGGCCGGAATTGCGTGTGCACTCCGACTAGATTATTTAGGACTAAAAGTCGCGCTGCTGGAAAAGCACTCAGTGATTGGGGGCTTGAATTCTTTTTATCAAAGAGTTAAAAAAAATGAACTAGGCGAGCGCATCGGAATTAGAAAATTCGATGTTGGCCTTCATGCCCTAACTAACTTCGCTCGAAAGGGAGAGAAAAGAAAACCTCTTCTTAAAATTTTGAGACAACTAAGAATTCGCTATGACGATCTTTGTCTGAAAGAGCAAAGTTTTTCACAGTCTTGGGTTGGGGAAAAGAAGTTGAATTTTAGCAATGACTTTTCTTTATTACAGGCTCAGGTGGCAGATAATTTCCCCGAACATGTTCAAGAGTTTAGCGAATTAGTAAACCTCGTTAAAAAGAGTGAAGACTTAAACTTAGAAGAATCGGAATTTGTTTCAGCAAAAAAATTTCTCCAAAGCAAAATTTCTAATAAGGATCTTGTTGAGCTCATCTTGTTTCCCACTCTTTGTTATGGAAGTGCTTGGGAAAACGATATGGATCTCTCTCAGTTTAATATCTTGTTTCGCTCGTTGTACCTTGAAGGCTTTTCGAGACCTCTTGGTGGGATTAGAACAATTTTTAATATTTTGAAGAAAAAGCTTAATGATTCACAGATAGATGTGTTTATGAAAACAGGAGTAGAAAAAATTCTTAAAGAAGATGGACACTGCGTAGTCAAAGCAGCAGGGCAAGACTTTAAAGCAAATCAAGTGTTCTCTTCACTTGGGTTAGTGGAAACACAAGAGTTGATAACAGGGGAATCGAGAAAGGAAGATATTGGTAAAATGACCTTTGTTGAAGTTCAACTGTTCTTTAAAGATCAAGTGAAAGAAAAAGGTATTCCAACGGTTCTTTTTTACTCTGAAAATGAAAATGTAAAATATGAGGGACCAAAAACTTGCTTTGATAAAAAGTCCGCTATTATTTGTTTTCCAAATAATTACGAAGAGTACGAAGAGGATGAAGGTATCGTGAGATTAACTTTTATGGCAAATTTTGAATCTTGGAAAAAACTAGATAAAAAAAGTTATGAAGCTCAAAAAAAAGAAGTTGAACTATATGCTTTGAGCTTGGTAAAAAAATTATTCCCTCAGATACAACAAAAAACGACCTATACAGATACTTTTACTCCGTTGACCATTTCTAAATTTACCTCACATAAAAAAGGAACCGTGTATGGCTCTCCTAATAAGAAAAAAAATGGAAAGTTTGGGCACTCGAAAATTAGTTTAATTGGAACCGACCAAGGGTTCTTAGGAGTGACAGGTAGCATGTTAAGTGGAATCTCTTTGGCCAATAAGTATGCAATGGATAAGGTTTTGTAGATGAAGTTTAACAATGTTTATCTTTCAGGTTTAAGTGCGATTGATCCTGTAGAGTTTTTGACCTCACAAGAGATTGAGACAATGCTTGAACCTTTATATTCACGCTTAAATTTACCTGAAGGGCGCCTTGAGCTAATCAGTGGGGTGCAGCGTAGAGGGTTTTGGCCAGAAAAAACACGACCAAGTGAAATTAGTACGCTTGCGGCTGAGAGTTTATTAGAGAAAAGCTCACTTAAACGTACTGACATCGACCTTCTAATAAATGCGAGTGTTTGTAAAGATTACGAAGAACCATCAACAACTTCTTTTATACATCAAAACTTAAAGCTATCTCCAAAGGCTCTTTGCTTTGATGTTGCAAATGCATGTTTGGGAATGGTTTCGTCGATGAATGTTGCGGCAAGTATGATTGAAGCAGGTAGTATCTCCCACGCACTTATCACTTCTGGAGAAAATAGTTACCAACTCACTCATGATACAATTAAATACCTCAATGAATCAGAGACCTTAAATCGAAAAGAAATCAAATCATCTTTAGCATCACTTACAATTAGTTCAGCAGGAGCTGCGATGCTTCTATCATCTTCTAAAAGTAGAAACTCCAAGAGTTGGAAACTTGAAAGTATACATACACGCAGTGACTCTAGGGCCAGTGATTTATGCCTTGGTGGGTATAATGATGGAAAACTTTTAATGAAGACACAATCAGAAAAACTTCTTAAAGCAGGAGTTCAATTGGCTAAAGATAATTGGCTTGAGTTTGTAAATGTTCAAAAAAATTATAGTTATGAAAGCGATAAAATCATCATGCACCAGGTAGGGCGCTCTCATAGGGATATGATTATTGAAGAACTAGGATTAAATAAAGAGAATCAATATTCAATTTTTAAAAATTTTGGAAATTCAGGTTCAGCCTCAATTATAAGTTGCTTACACAAAGCCTGTGAAGACAAATTCATACAAGATGAAAATGTGGTTTTATTAGGAATCGGAAGTGGGTTGAATACGACTGCTGCCTATTTGAGGAGCGTGTAAATGAAATTTGAAGTTGAAGCAACCGGTTTTTCTGAATTAAAAAAAAATATTTATCCTTTTGAATCTCACTTCGTAGATATTTTTGACTATGAAATGCATTATATTGATGAAGGAGAGTCCTTAGGCCAAAAGCCAACTATTCTCATGGTTCATGGAAATCCTACATGGTCTTTTTACTACCGAGATTTAGTAAAGCAATTGAGTTCTCAGTATCGATGTATTGCTATCGACCACATTGGATGTGGCCTCTCTCAGCGAAGTGATCATTTCTTGCGCTTAAATGATCGAATCGCGCATTTAGTGGAATTTATAGAGAAACTTAGCTTAGAGAATGTTCATTTAGTTGCTCATGATTGGGGCGGAGCGATTGGAATGGGAACAGTCTTAAAAAAGCCGGATGTTTTTTCATCTGTAACTTTATTAAATACAGGGGCCTTTACCTCAGATGACATTCCAAAAAGAATTGCTATTTGCAAAGTTCCTTTTATCGGTTCTGTGTTAAATCGGGGATTTAATGGATTCTTAAAGGCAGCCAATATGATCGCATCTAAAAAGGGGCTTTCTAATCTTGTGAAAAAAGGGTATTTACTTCCTTATCTCAAATATGAGGACCGAAAAGCAATTGATGATTTTGTTCATGACATACCGATGAATGAAGATCATCCTAGTTACCAAACTTTAATGGAAATTGAGCTGGGCTTAGAGAATGTGAAAATCCCAACTCAACTTTTATGGGGAGCAAAAGATTTTTGTTTTCATATAGGATTTCATAAACGATTTTTGGAAGTATGGCCTAACTCCAAATCGAAGGTTTTTAATAAAGCAGGCCATTATGTATTAGAAGATAACTTCGAGCAATGTCTCGATGAAATTAGAGAGTTTATACAGTGAATGTAAGTGAATATATTTCTCATCAAGCAGAAATGCAGCCAGGAAAAAAGGCGATAGTTGAATTAAAAAAAGGATCTTTTTTTAACATCAAATCATCGAGCAAGGTTCAAAGTGCTTGTAGTTTTGATGAGTTGGAAAAGAAAATCAACATAGCTTGTCAGGCTTTTATTAAAGCTTCATTGAAAAAGGGTGATAAAGTTCTTGTTTTTATCCCACCTAGTATTGAACTTATCAGTACTACTTTTGCTTTATTCAAAATGGGAGCCATTCCAATCTTCATTGACCCGGGGATGGGGAAAGAAAATCTTTTAGACTGTGTCAAAAGTGTTGATGCAGATGCTTTGATAGGAATAAGTAAAATATTTTATCTAAAAAAAATGAGTTCGAAGTTTTTTGACTCTTTACGCGTGAGTATTTGTACAGACAGTTCATTATGGGGCGATTACTCGTTTGAAAAAATTAAAAAGGATGTTTTAAATAGTTTTGAAGTTGTAGATCAAAAAGAATCCGATTTAGCCGCGATTCTTTTTACTTCAGGAGCGACAGGCCTGCCTAAAGGTGTAGAGTACACAATGGGAATGTTTTGTAATCAAGTGATAAAATTGAAAGAGATTTTTTCAATTAACTCAACCGATGTCGATTATGCAGGTTACCCATTATTTTCACTTTTCACTTTATGCATGGGAGCCAGCACCTATATCCCGAGTGCTATAGATCCTAAAAAACCAGCTAAAACATCCGCGCAGCAACTAGTAAAAGAACTTAAAGAATCAAGAGTGACCTTTGCAACAGGAGCTCCTAGTATTTGGAAAAAATTAGCAGAGTATTGTGAGAAAAAGAAAATTGTTCTTGATGATCTTAAAGCATTGGTAATGTTCGGAGCACCTGTTTCTGGAAACCTTATGCGTGGATTAAAAAAAGTGATGCCCCATGGGCAAATTTACACTCCATACGGAGCAACCGAAAGTTTACCTGTCAGCATCATTAATTCAAATATGATATTGGGTGAAACTTTTGAACAAACAGAATTAGGACGAGGGGTTTGCGTTGGTTATCCCGTTAGAGATGTTAATGTTCAAATTATTCCTCTTATTGAGGAAGAAGTTTCAACTTTGAAGAGTTTAGAAAATTATGAGCCTGGAGAGATTTGTGTTTCATCTCCAATGACTTCTAAAGCTTATCACTTATATGATCAAAACTCTCTTTCAAAGATATATGTAAAGAAAGACTCTTGGCACAGAATGGGTGATGTTGGTTACATGGATGAATGGGGTAAGCTTTGGTATCTAGGTCGAAAAAAGCACATGATTCATTTTAAAAACAAAAATTTCTTTTCTGTGTGTGTAGAGGGAATTTTCAATTCACACCCGAAAATCGCAAATTCGGCTTTGATTAAAATTAGCGAAATGCCAGCAGTTGCAGTGATTTTGAAGAAAAAAGTAAAGTTTATGAGTGCACATGAGCAAGGTGAACTTCAAAAGAAATTATCAATTTTTGCTCAACGCTTCGAAGAAACTCGAGAAATAAAGAAAATTGTATTTGTAGATGAGTTTCCTTTAGATACTCGTCATAATATTAAAATAGACCGAATTAAGCTTTCGGAGGAATTAGATGCTGCCTCGAATCTTCTCGACTCATGATTTAGGTCAAAAAGTTCTTGTTACTGGCGGGGGAGGATTCCTTGGATTTGAAATTTGTAAGCAACTAAAAACTCACGGCTTTAAATCAATTTACTCACTTGCACGCTCTAGATATTCAAAATTAGAAAAACTAGAAATAGAGCAAATACAAACTGACCTTACAGATCAAAATGATTTAAACAAAACTTTGAGTAAGTATGAATTTGATGTTGTGATCCACTGCGCCGCAAAAGCAGGTGTTTGGGGTGATTTCGATGAATATAATAAGATTAACTACGTTGGAACAAAGAACCTAGCACATTTTTGCCTTGAAAGAGTAATTAGTAATTTTATATATACCTCTACACCGAGTGTTGTTTTTGGAAAAGATAATTTAAATGGCGTGAATGAGAGTTGTAAGTACCCAAGCAAATATTTAACTCACTATGCGAAAACTAAGTCTTTAGCAGAGAGATATTTACTAAGCCTTGGGGAAGAAAATAAGCTTAAACTGATAGCAATACGTCCTCATCTCATTTGGGGAAAAGGTGACCCTCATATTCTTCCAAGACTTTTGGAGCGAGCATCAAAGAATAAATTAAAAGTTTTAGGAGATGGAGAAAATCAAGTTGATATCATCCATGTTTCTAATGCTGCTCATGCACACTTATTGGCGCTAAGAAAGTTATTAACACAACAAGAATACTCAAAGGTTTTCTTTGTCGGACAAAACGAGCCTGTAAAACTGTGGGAGTTCACCCGTAAGTTAATCTCACATAAATATCCAAATTATAAATTAAAGAAAGTCCCTCTACTTGTGGGTTATCTAACTGGAGCTTGCTTAGAGTTTTTGTATAAAGTGCTTTCTTTGAAGGGGGAACCTATGATGACTAGGTTTGTGGCCTTGCAACTTGGAAAAAGCCATTACTTCTCTCACCAAGCAGTCCAAAAAGAGCTTGGATATTTTGAATTAGTAAGCACTCAGCAAGGAATTGATCAAATTCATGGGAGAGGTTTATAAAATGGTTGTAGTCGCAAGCCAACAGCATAAAGATTTCATCGTAAACTCACAGCTGAAAATGGCCAAAGAAAGTGAAGGTCTAGAACTTCAATTAGATGTTGTTGTAAAAGGTGTAGAGTATATTCTTAATAACTCACAAGTAGGTTTTTACCTTGTATTTGAAAGTAATAACAAGGCTCTTTCGTGCTTACTTATCTTAAAAGAGTGGAGTGATTGGAGAGCAGGCAATGTGTTATGGATTCATTCTGTTTACGTTGCTAAAGAAGCGAGAAGAAGTGGAATCTTTTCAAAAATGTATGACTTCTTAAAACAAAAGGTTTCCAATGACCCCGAACTTAAAGGTTTACGACTTTATGTAGATAAGACCAATGAGAAGGCAGTTAAAACTTACGAGAAACTTGGAATGTCACGGGAGCACTATCACATGTATGAGTGGCTTAAGTAATTAAAATTAATGACTTTAGGGCTTCTTTTTATTCGAAAGTAAACTTAAGCTTTAGCACGATAAAGCCGATGAGTCTTAAGTGAGAATCCTACTTTTTTCTTTTCTTTTTTTATTAACGTCTTTGTCTAGCTTTGGAGCATCAGAGAATTCATTAATTTCATTAAATAAAGAAGGCATAGAGGCAGTTGTAGAGGAAGCTAAAACATTACTTGCTGAAAACTCAAAAATAACTCTTTCTTTTACTCACTTTTCTAATACTCAGTTTATTAATAATAGGCTTGAAGAGTCATTGCTGTATTTAGAGTCATCTTTACGAAAAGCACAAATTGATGACCGGGTAGGTATTGAATTTGATATTATCACTGAGGAAAATTTTAACAAAGTTAATGACGCTCTTGAAAGTGAACTATTAAGTGACGGTGAGCTTAAGGTTATTTTAAAAGAGTACGAAGTCAGGCAAAATGTTCAATTACAAAAAGAAATTAAAGGAAGGATTTCTAAATATCTTTCTCTTTCTAGTATTGGAAAAAGACTTAATAAAGTTAAGAATAAGTTTTTTGGAACTCCGCAAGGGTATACTTTTATTGATTTTCTTAAATCAAGCTCAGATAACTCTAAAAAATTGAAAAAAGAAAAAGCCGCAAAGTCTATTAAGTTTGCGTTGAGAACATCACTACTTGCGACGGCGAGTTTCACGTTGGGGACAACTGAAGCATTAAGCATGTTTAATATCCCTTTCTTTGCTGATTGGAATGGAGTGATGAAACTGATGAGCCCAGAACACCTGACTTCTAGTGCAGCGATTGGTGTTTGGGTTTATGTTTTCATGAGATATGTTGAGAAAGTGGTCAAAATCAAAACTCAAGGAAGATCTCTTGTTAAAAAAGTATATGGGGTAAAACAAAAAATTGAATTTAAGACAAATAAGATTTTATATAATACAAGTTCAATTGTTCAAGAATTGGTGGGGACAACGCTCATTACAGCTGCAATGATGGGTGTGAGTAACTTGATGAATGCAGGAGCCGAGGTCTGGCTTTCTGTTATTGCTTCAAATGCAATTCTTTCTGCACTATCTTATGCTCCCGCAGAATCCTATGCGGCCAGGTTTTTTCAAGATGCAGATGTTTATATGAAAGAAGCCGATCAATTAAAAAAACAAGGAAAGTTTGCAGAAGCTGAAAGATTAATCACAAAAGCTAAAGCTAAAAGTAAAAGTGCATCACGGGTCTTAGATATTTGGTGGAACCTTATTTTTCCTGCTTGTAAATGGACCGGAGTTGCCATGACTTTAGGAGCAGCTGGAGATGAAGCAGCAAAGCTCTCAACCTGGTTTATCGCAAACTCTGGCTTACTTACATTTGCCAGCTTTGGAGTCTTGCAAGATCTATATCAAAATAGATTTAAGGTACTTTACAAAGGAAAACGTTGGCTTGGTCTATATAAGCCAGATACCAAAGCATACTGCTCTACACATCTTTCAATCCAAAGCTCAATCCAACCATGATACTCATGATGAGGGTTTGTGTCATTGCCCTTGTTTCATTGCATTTGCGATCTTATGCGTCTGAAGTTTCACTCAAAAATAACTTGAATGATCTACTTAAAGTAAAGAAACACGAATGTCTCACTAGAGAAGGAGACATTGATTGCACTGGACTCTTTGAACAAACTTGTACCGACGATAAAAACGCAAGAGAGATATTTTACGATAAAATGGAAAGTCTTTTTCCTGAAATGATTTTAAAATCTGATTTTGGAAAAAATATATGCTTCTTTGTTGATGATAATTTGGAAGCTAAAGCTGATTGTTCGAAATTTAAAGTAGAGAAGCTAAATGAAACAATGAAAAAACATAATCTCAATTCATGCGACAAGCTCTATGAATATATGACAGAAAAAATCGATGAGGACATAGCATTGGTCGTAGGTGAGAACTGTTACCACTCCTTGAACGCTTTTAGCGCAAAAAGCATTCCTCAAAAAGAAATAGTAAAGGCTGAAAAAGTCTTAGAGCGATTAAAGAAAGACTTTGCTTCATTTCTTGAGCAATCAGACTTAACTCCAGTCAATGAAATAATCCAAAAAGTGACAATCGTTTCTGAGTTTAGAGCATCTTCATTTGTAAATGGGGTTCGAGATACTCATGCAATTTGTGGAGGAAAAAATGCAATCTCGGCAAAGGCTTGTAAAGACTATGATGAAGGAAACTCAGCTACATCTCATTTTTGTCCTGGAGGAAAAATATATCTTAATGAAAGTGAGTTAGAGTTTAGTATGGCCCATGAGCTCGCTCATTTGATCTTAAATCAAAGACCTCACCTTGTGTCTAAAGAAGTCAGTGAGTTGATAGAAAAAGATGAGACAGCTCGAAAGCTAATAAAAAACTCTACTTCAACTGTGGGTAATAATATCGGGAAAGAGTATAATGAAATGTCGGCAGATATCTTGGCGATCAAAATTCTAAAAACTTTTTCTAAACAAAAGAAGCTCCAAGAGTACTTACCTTATTTTTGTAGCCTACACTCCTCAAGAGGTGACTCTAGTGAATATTATAAAGAGAAAGTTCTTTATTTACATCCAAAAGATCGAATGGAGTCCTTATTTTGTAAGCATGCTTTTTAAGGCTGAGTGGGGGATACGACATCACTATCAAAGTAATTCACATTCATTCCAGCATCAACTGTAATTGTTTCGGCATTAATTCCAGAAGAGGCATTTGAGAGCAAAAACATCACAGTGTTAGAGACTTCTGAAGTCTTCAAGCCATGTTTTCTTAAAGTAAGCTTTTCACAATAAAGATAATTCTCAACATAACCAGGAATTCCAGCAGATGCCGATGTTTTTAAAGGTCCAGCAGCCACACTGTTGAAGCGAATATTTGAAAACTTACTGAATTCTTTAGCTAAGTAATCAATACTGCTGTTTAAAAGGGACTTAATAGGTCCCATGTAACCATAATTCGTTGCTCGTAAGTTCGAAATAGACACAGTCACTACACAAGCGTCATTGGAAAAAGAGTCTTTTAATGCTTGAGAAAGTTCAACTAAAGAGTATGCACTAATTTTTAAAGCTTCAGAAAACTCTTCAAAAGGAACTTCATTAATTGAAGGGCTTGTGAATTTAGCAAAAGCTATAGAGTGGAGCATTCCCGAAAGTGAAATATCTAGTTTTGACACTTTGTTTCCAAGTTCTTTAATTTGCTTGGAGTCTGATACGTCGCATATATAGACTGTGGCTTCAGGAAATTTCGATTTTACAAACTCAACTTGTTTTTCGTTTTGAACACTTGTGATTATTTTACCACCAAAATCAGTTATACTTTTTGCGCAAAAGTAAGCAACGCTTTTTTTGTTGTTAATTCCTGTGATGAAATATGTCTTATCTTTAAATTTTAAAAAGTTCATACAAGATTACAAGTAAAGTCGATAGTCATGATTGTTTTATCGGTTTTAACTTTTCCTTTAAAGAAGTAAGCACCACTAAGTTCTTCTATTAAGTTGACTTCAATTGATATTACTTCATCAGGTCTTAAGATATTTTTAAACTTCGCTTGGTTTATTCTAGACACTACAGGTGTTTGAGCACTCGAGCCTTGAGAGGCCATAAGAAGTGCTCCTGATTGCAAGACCGCTTCAGTGATAATCACTCCTGGAACAACAGGGTTTCCAGGGAAGTGTCCCTTAAACATTGGAAGTTCTTTAGAAAAACTTGTCTCAGTCAAGATTGATGTTTGACTTTGATCAATGACTTTCTTTACAAATAAAAAAGGGTCTCGGTGAGGAATTAATTCTTCAATACTCATTTTAGAGACCACCAGTAATTTCGATAGTACTTCCTGTTATATAAGCAGCTTCTTGGCTTGCTAGGAACAAAACAGTATCAGCAACTTCTTTTGAAGTTCCAAAGCGCTTCATGGGAACTTGTTTTTTATACTCTTTAACTTGCTCCTCTGGAAGGTCTGCAATTAACTCAGTTTCAATGAAGCCAGGAGCAATGTTATTAATAGTAATATTCTTCTTTGCAACTTCTTTAGAAAGAGATTTTGAAAAAGCTATTTGCCCAGCTTTTGATGCCGAGTAGTTCGTCTGGCCAGGCAGACCTATTATTCCACCAATACTTGCGATGTTAATAATCCGTCCATAACGGTTTCTTAAAAAGTGATTAACAGCAAAGCGACTCATATTAAAGGTGCCTTTTAAATTAGTATTTATTACGCTGTCCCATTGTTCTTCTTTCATCATAGGAAGTAGTCCATCTCTTCTGATACCAGAGTTGTTCACAAGAACTTTAACGTCGAGATCCATTCCTTTAAGTTCTTCGAAAAAACTCTCACAAGCACCAAAGTCTGAAACATCAAGTTGCTTTATAATCAGCTTTTCTCCCAATTGATCCTTTAGGGCCTCAGCACTTTTTAGATCTGATCTGTAAATAGCGATTACAGTTGCTCCACTTTCTATGAAACGTGTTGTAATAGCCTTTCCTATTCCTCGAGTTCCACCAGTGACGATCACTGCTTGATTTTCATAATTAAAGTTTAACATCATTTAGCCTTCTTTTTTATATAGGTAAGATTCAATTTGATTTGATTGGATAACACCATAGTTCGCGGCTCCTAGCCAGCCAGACATAATAATACCAACTGAGCCTGCATGAAATAAACCTGAAATTTGTTCGTGAAGTTTCATACTGACATCAAGTCCTTCAAACTTCGTTCCAAATGAAGTGCCTTGGGGATGTAGAGTATACCTTTCAACAGTTTTAGGAGTTGCGGCGTCAATAAAGTCTAGTTTATCACGTATGTCAGGCAGGTAATGCTCGAGACATTTAACAGTATCTTCAATCATCTCTTCTTTTGCTGTTTTATAATCCTCATCACTTAACTTTGCCCAATCGTCATAGTTAGCATTAGTACTAGAAACAATTGAATAACGTGGATGCTCATCAAAGGGTCTAATCTCTGGGTAATAAACTGAGAATGTTCTGCTTGTGATATTCTTGGAAAGTAGCTCTTCAGTGTTAAAGCTTTGAGCCGTAGAGGTAAAAACTAATTCACCGATATGAGGAATACTCTCTCCTTGCTTGATCGCCATGTATACCTGACATGAACTTGAGTTAATTCTCATTTCATTATTTTTTTTCAAG
>Ga0114957_1001529_pt1 | contig 24801 bp, 19 predicted proteins | sample BantaG_FD_87175 | JGI IMG/M metagenome (GOLD analysis project Ga0114957, IMG submission 87175) | Marine algal microbial communities from Bantry Bay, Ireland - BantryBay_4 metaG | ecosystem: Host-associated > Algae > Red algae > Unclassified | place: Bantry Bay, Ireland | collected 2014-11-21
CCGCCCTTGGTGCCGCCCGATGCGTTCATACCAATCCCCATAGTACATGCAAAAACGATCCGGTCCGGTTCAACACCGCATTCATGTTCGGTCGTGCCGACCACACGAATGCTTAGTTATTGTGCATAGTATTTTATTCCTTACAAATTATTCCGTCTTGCGATATCATTTGTCCTTCGTTTGTTGTCATTTTTGCTTTGTAATACAAACAATTATTTTCAATTTTTGTTTTAGACACTACAATTCCATTATTTTCATTTACCCACTTTTTATTTTCGTCCAATTCTGTTTTCGAAGAGTCATAAGTCAATCGATAAGTACAATCGTCAATCCATTCAATAATTTCGTATTCAGGTATTCCATTTCCGATTCCGTTTTTCCATTCGACTTGAGTATTATTTTCTCGGATTACAACCCATTTTTTAATAGACAAATCTCGTTTATCAGTCATTTCCGCAATACTGTCATTCGCTTCGATTGTATATTTACTCATTTTTTCGGTTTCTGGAATATAAAAAGTTCCAATTTTAAAATCAGAGCAAGTCAACTTTTGAGCACAAGAATTTAATCCGATAAAGCTCAATGTTATAAGTAGTAATTTCGTTTTTTTCATATTATGCACAACACGTATATATGTGTAATTGGTTACCAAGATACAAAAACAGCCTAATTTCATACAACCATAGCGCAAAAAGGAGATAGAAACGATTATTAAAGTAGGTATTTAGTATATCATTTTTTACCTTCCCGCAATTTGATATACAAAATGCAGTATGAATATTTCTAATTATAGTTTTAAATTTGACGTTCACAGAAACAAAAAAGTGATATTGGTGTTGTTTAAAAATGATCTAAAATTAAAAAGTCAATTTAGAGAGCGTTTTACTTCTGCTAAATGGAGCAGTACAAAAAAGACTTGGTATTTACTAGATGTGCCTTCCGTTAGAAAATTATTGCAATTAAAACAAAGCTCTTATATTGACAAGTATGAGTCTCAAATTCACGCTATAAACAAACCCTCTTTAGTGCAATTTCACGAGCAGCTCATCCTAAAATCCTATAGCGACAATACGGTAAGAATTTATATTGCAGAATTTGTTCATTTATTGCAATTGATTAAGAACTATCCTGTCGAAGAACTATCACCAGAAAGACTTAAAGATTACTTTCTTTATTGTATCACTCATGAGAAAATGGGAGAGCGTAAAATGAATGGAAAGATTAATGCCATAAAATTTTATTTTGAGAAAGTTCTGCATAGGCCACAAATGTTCTTTAATATCCCTAGGCCTAAAAAACCTTCAACACTTCCTAAAATGTTGAGCAAAAGAGAAGTTGGTAAATTATTAAATCAAGTAACAAACTTCAAGCATCTTATTGCGCTACAATTGTGTTATGGTATGGGGTTAAGAGTGTCTGAAGTAGTTGGAATTAAATTAAAGGATATAGATGGTGAAAGAATGGTAGTTCACATCCACGGTGCTAAAGGAAAAAAGGATCGCATTGTTCCTTTACCGGTGATTTTATTACCCAAGTTGAGAACCTATTATAAGCTATATAAACCTAAGGAGTATTTGTTAGAAGGAAGATATGGAGGGCAGTACTCAAAAGGTAGCGTCCAGAGCGTTTTCAAAAAGGCTATGAAAAACGCTGGAATCAAAAAAACCATAGGTATACACGGTCTACGACATAGTTATGCCACCCACTTATTAGAGTCTGGAACAGATATGCGTTTTATACAAGAATTACTTGGGCATAGCTCTATAAAAACTACACAAGTTTATACCAAAGTTACCCCTAGAAGTTTAGCTAATATTGAGAGCCCTTTAGACACATTGAAATAGATAAGAACCTTTAACCTCTTAATTTTAAATAGCGCAAGAGGTATTTTTTCTTTAGAGGCAGAGCATAATTAAACGACCGTTTTATTGAACTTTAAACCATTTTAACATTCATTGACCTCTAAAAGTTTATTTTAACGTAGCAATTAAGTAGTTTCTATTTTGACCTTTATTTAAACTTTTAGCTATGGTTTTTGGATATGCAAGAGTACGCACGAATGAACAGAATCTAGATTTACAAATTGATGCTTTCCTCAGAGAAGAAATCAAAGCCAAGAATATTTATACGGATAAGGTTTCTAGCGCAAGAGAAGATCGTAAAAGTTTGACCAAACTTTTGAAATATGCTCGAGAAGGTGATACTATCGTTGTTTGGAAATTGGACCGACTCGCACGAAGTTTAATTCATTTTACCAACTTTATCAATCAGCTAGATGAAAAAGGGATTAAGTTCAGAAGTATTACAGAACCATTTTTGAACATTACTGATAAGCCTTCACACTCTCAGTTTATAGTGAGCATCTTTGCGGCTCTAGCTCAGCTTGAACGAGATATCGTCATAGAACGAACTAAAGCGGGCATGGCATCTGCTCGAGCTAGGGGAAAAGTTTTTGGTGCACCTAAAGGAATTAGTAAGAAAAATCAGCAAAAATCCATAATTTGTGCTCAGTATTTTAAGGAAGGAAGACTTACGGTTAATGAAATATGTGAACGCGCTGGTGTTTCAAGAGCAACGTACTACAAATACTTAAGATATCAAGGGCTTGATGGGAAGTTGAGGCCTTACAAACAGGAATAAAGAAAGGATTGATTATTTTACAATATTTATTAGGTAAGGACTAAATAAGGATATAAAAATATAGTGAGAATAAAGTCAAGAATATGAAGTTAAAAATTTGTGTATTGCTTTCAGTTTTAGCCGTAGGCTGCACTACTGTACCTGCGCCTGAACCATACGGTGCAGTGCCAAGTGAAAGGCAATTAGACTGGCATAAGCTAAAGTATTATGCCTTTATCCATTTTTCGCCCAATACGTTTACAGATAAGGAGTGGGGTTATGGCGATGAATCTCCGCAAAGTTTTAATCCTTCCGAATTAGATATAGATCAATGGGCGCGAGTAGCTAGTGAAGCTGGAATGGAAGGTATTGTGATAACAGCAAAACATCATGATGGTTTTGCTTTATGGCCATCTAAATATACCGAGCACTCCGTTAAAAATTCTCCTTGGAAAAACGGAGAAGGAGATATCCTTAGAGAACTACGGATTGCCTGTGATAAATATGGACTCAAATTAGGAATGTACCTCTCGCCATGGGATCGTAATCACCCAGAGTATGGTACCTCTGAATATATTACCTATTTCCGTAATCAGCTAAAAGAAGTGCTTACAGAATACGGCGATATTTATGAAGTCTGGTTTGATGGAGCCAATGGTGGTGATGGCTATTATGGCGGTGCGAACGAAACGCGCCGAATAGACAATAAGACCTATTATGATTGGGAGAATACGCGGAAAATAGTGCGAGAGCTACAACCGAGTGCAGTTATGTTTAGTGATGCTGGTCCTGATATAAGATGGATTGGAAATGAGCAAGGCTATGCAGCGGACCCTAATTGGAGTACCATGAAAGGAGAAAATTTCTACCCCGGCATGAGTGGTATTAATGACCAATTACAATCTGGCCATGAAGATGGTAATCTATGGGTTTCTGCAGAAGTGAATACTTCTATACGACCAGGCTGGTTCTACCACGAGGCTGAAAATGATCGAGTGAAATCAGTAAATCAACTTATTGATAATTGGTATCACTCGGTAGGTATGAACGGTAATTTTATTCTCAACCTTCCGCCTGATAAGCGTGGACTTATTCATGAAAATGATATTAAAGCTCTTCAAGGGTTAAAGGCATATGTTGATAAAGCTTTTAGTACAGACTATTCTGATGACGCGGTAATATCTGCTAGTAATGTAAGAGGCAACGCTTCAAATTACGATGCAGAAAATGCCTTCGATGCTGATGAAGAAACGTATTGGGCAACTGATGATGCTGTGTTAGATGCCTTTGTTGAAGTTGATTTTGGCAAAGAGATTGATGTGAACGTTCTCTTATTGCAAGAATATATTCGCTTGGGTCAGCGAATAAAGGGTTTCAGAATTGAAGCATTTCTGGATGGCGCATATAGTGAAATTGCTCAGGGTATTACTATTGGTAATCGAAGATTAATCAAATTTAAAACGATCAAAACCTCTAAATTAAAAATTCATTTTAATGGAAAGGCAAGTCCTGTTATTTCTAATGTGGAAATATACCGTGTACCAGAAATGATTGGAAAACCTGCCATACAAAGGGGCAAAGATGGTTTAGTAAAAATAACTTCTGATTCACCCGACCCTAGTTACAGATACACAACAGATGGCTCAGAGCCTAACACAAATTCTAGTTTGTATTCAGCGCCTTTTGCGCTAAACAAACCTGGTAAAATTAGAGCCAAGGCCTTTTTACAAGATGGCACAACAGTTTCTGAAACAGTTACTGCAGATTTCGATGTGCCTAAAACTTTGTGGGAAGTAACAGCAACCAAAAATAGCCATCCCTATTATCCCATAAACAATGCCGTAGATGGCAATCATGAGTCCGTATGGTTTACAGAGAAGGGACAAGACAAAAATGTAGAATCTTCTATTACTGTCGATTTTGGTGAACTCTTAGAGCTAAGAGGGTTCAGCTATTTACCTCGTCAAGATGGAAGAAACGAGGCTAATGTATTTAAATACAATCTTGCCGTAAGTACAGATGGCAAGCGATGGAATACCATTCTACAGGGCAAAGAATTCAGTAATATTGGTAACAATCCAGTACTACAGAAAGTTGAATTTGGTAGAACAGTATCTGCTAAATACTTGAAATTGACTTGTATTTCTGACATTCATGATGAAGGTTGGATGAATATCGCAGAATTAGACGTAGTGACCAATAAATAAAGCTTAAAAAGATTCTTTTTCTACTATTTATTAACTTAGGCATATAAGGCATACCCAAAACAACCTCATAGTAAAATTTTATAGCCTTGATAGATTGGTTCAAATATGAATTAGAAACCCCTCTATTAATTTGTTTTTGTAAATATGCCCTAATATCACTCTCATTGATAGTATTTAGTTCTCTGTCCTTATAATGATTGATAAATAGTTCAAAAAAATTCACATAAGTCTTTACCGTATTATTGGCGTACCTTTTTAATTCTAGTTTTAACAAATATTCCTCCGGGCAGAGACGATATTCGGGTATGGTTTCCCTATTTCTAAACCAAGTAACATCAACAGCGTCATTGGCAGTATGTACAGGTCTATTTGATAAAAATCTGCTATAGTTTATCCAAGAAATGCCTCTAAATGTGGTAAAAATAAAACTGAGATTTTGCTTTGTATGCGGTATGTAAGCCATGTTGTGTGCTTTACTCCATTTAGGGTCAGGTAGCCCCTTAATGAGAGACTGAATGAGTTTATTTGGAAAAAACTTAATACCTATCATCTTCTGGTTTCTTATCATCAAATAGTATAGCGTAATCGAGCTGACTGAATTCATAAAGTAATTGTAAGTGAAAATTAAACTTAAAACAGTATATTATACCTATAAAATACTTGTAAATGAACAATACTAAAACCTGCCCCATCTGTAGCGCGGTAGTCAAAGGCAGAAACGATAAAGTATTCTGCTCGGTCAAATGCAAATCAATAGACCAATACAAAAAACGTCAGAAAAACGAACTGTTCTTTTTAAAAGTAGAAAAGCAGCTACGCACCAATCGAAAAATATTAAAACGACACAACAAATCTGGTTTTTCGACCATTCGTAGCGACGCTTTGCATATCGCAGGCTTTGACCCTAACTTTTTTAGGCATTACTGGAAAAATCAAAAAGGCGACGTCTACCTTTTCGTCTATGAATACGGATTTTTAAAACGAACCGAAAATGGCAAAGACAAGTATCTATTGGTCACTTGGCAAAATTACATGAGTTAAACCACGCACCTTCGTACTTTTGTAGAAAAGACAGCCATGCACACCAGACAAGATCAGTTAAAAGCTTTCGACCGCTTGCTTACCATTATGAACGAGCTACGAGCGCAGTGCCCGTGGGACAAGAAGCAGACCATGCACAGCCTCCGCCATTTAACTATAGAGGAGACCTACGAATTGGGCGATGCAATTTTGGATAACGATCTCGAAGAAGTAAAAAAAGAATTGGGCGATGTGTTGCTTCACATCGTTTTTTATGCAAAAATAGGTAGTGAGATCAATGCTTTTGACATGGCCGATGTTTGTAACGAAATCTGTGAAAAATTAATCAATCGCCACCCGCATATTTATGGCGATGTTGTGGTCGAAAATGAGGAAGACGTTAAGCGCAATTGGGAGGCGATTAAGCTAAAGGAAGGTAAGAAAAGTGTTTTAGAGGGAGTACCCAATAGTTTGCCCGCTCTGGTCAAAGCAAACCGCATTCAGGACAAGGTGGCAGGGGTGGGTTTTGATTGGGAAAAGCCAGAACAGGTGTGGGAAAAAGTGGAGGAAGAACTGGCAGAGTTTCAGCTTGAAGTAAAACAAGGCAATGCCCAACAAATGGAAGCCGAATTCGGCGACGTACTTTTCTCAATGGTAAACTACGCACGCTTTCTAGATATAAACCCTGAAAATGCGCTCGAACGTACCAATAAAAAGTTCATCAAACGATTTCAATATTTAGAAACGAAAGCAAAGACACTCGGCAAAACCTTAAAAGAAATGACCCTTACCGAAATGAACGTGTTTTGGGAAGAAGCGAAAAGTGAGAAGTAGGCAGCCCCAAAGTCTCAGAGGTTGAAAGTTTTAGTATAGCATCTAAACTAAACCACCCTGTACTAGAGGGGCAGGGGGTTGCATGCACAATGAAATTGCTTTTGGCAAAAGTTAATAGTACCATTAACTTTTAACCATTAACCTATTTCACTAATAGATTTTTTCGAAATACTAAAGTGTTGTAATAAATTGCAGGGTTCTAAACCCAAATATGAGGCCAATAAAGTAGCTTTTACTCGATAAGCGAAATTTAAATGCTCCGAGACGGCAATCTGTTGCATTCGCGAGAGCCTCAAAATTTTAGGCTTGTTCTCTTATGAAATACTGTTTTGCTTGCCCCGAAGTAGTTTACTAAACTTTTAAACATTTAAACCCCTAAACTATAAGCTGCCTATTTAAACGAGCTACAGATTTTAATCTGAAGTAAATTTATTATCTGGTGCAGTGGTATTTTTGAACTTTTCTTTGTTGAACGATTCCGAACCGCCCTTGGCAATAGAGAGCGAAACCCAGTCGTCTCCCTTGATCATTTTGCCGATAAAAACGATTTGACCAACATGGTGCGCGTAGTGCGCGAGTTGCCTATGCACCGCTTCAACAATACTATGCTTTTCGGTACGAATGCGAACAGGTTGATTAAAATTAGTTGCGTTGACCGAATGTAACGCATCAAATAAACACGCCCACCCAGATTCCCAAACAGAGAGAATTTCTTTTTTGGTTTTGGGCGCGCTTTCGAACTCCGTTTCGCGCTGGCGCCATGTTTTTTCACCATCCTCGCTCAAGAAATTAGTCCATCGGCTTCGCATATTGCCCGCCATGTGCTTTACGATCAGTGCAATACTGTTGTCTGTCGCACCATAACTCCACTGCAAATCGGTTTCGGAAAGTTGCGAAAACGTATCGTCGCCCAATTTTTTATACCGTCGAAACTCGAACAACGCACTGTCGATAAAATGTTGAGAATAATTCATCAAAATAAGCCATAAATAACAACGAGAACGCTAAGTCTCTTTTCTCTCTTCTCTCTAGTCCTTTTCCCCGGCAGGCACAAAGTTCAAAGCCACCCCGTTGATGCAATGTCTTAGACCGGTAGGTTTAGGCCCGTCTTCAAAAACATGACCTAAATGCCCCCCGCAAGTAGCACAGTGTTCCTCGGTACGCTTGTAGCCCACTTTATAATCTACGTCATAAGTCACGTTACCTTCTATTTCTGCATAGAAACTAGGCCATCCGGTGCCAGATTTGAACTTGGTCTCGCTTTTAAAAAGCTCGGTGCCGCAGCCTGCACAAACATAAGTGCCTTCCTCCTTGTTTTTTAGTAATTCGCTGGTAAAGGGTGTTTCGGTCGCTGCCTGTCGCAATACGTAATACGCATCGGTGGACAACAGTTTTTTCCATTCGTCATCCGTTTTTACGACGGCGAACTCTTTTTCGGTGGTAGTTTCCGTTTTTGTGGTAACTTCTTTTTTCTGCGCGTTTCCTTTGCATCCAACAAAAAGAACAACCAACCCTAAAGCAATTTTCTTGATCATATTATTTATTTTTTATTCCACATTTATACTAAGCATGTTTCGGTAAAGGCGAGAAACTATTCAACAATTAGTAATGAGTCGTATATCGGCTCGTTACCTTTCAAATTTATGTCTAATTAACGACATCGTTCAATACCAAAGAAAAATCCTGTTACCAACTAGTGGGAAACAGGATTTCAACTATTTTAAAAACTTCAATAAATAGGTTTAGTTCAATTTTATTTTTCGGATATCTTTTTCCTCAACGCCCAATAACCCCATTACCGTATCTATATTGCCACGGTCGAATTTACTCCCCGCAGCCAACTCAGCTGGTAATACAGCAATACGAAATACCTGATTATCGGTATCGCCGGCAGGCAACGTATTTAAATCAAAATCGGCATTAAGAAAAATATTCACGTCTAAAAAAGTATGGTCGTAGTTATATTGCAACAAGCCTTGATCAACTATCAACGTTTGTGGCAGTAACCTCCAAATATCGACCGCTTGGCCATTGTTATCAGTTGTTTGATCCCAAAGTATGTAGACTAGCACAACATCGCTTTCGAAAACTTCGATAGTCTGCGGAAACTCGTAAAATAGGCTAAAGTCATTAGCGGCACTGAACGAATCTTCGATATCGATAACCGTTCCCAAAATATTTACACCGTCTTGGCCATCAAGACCATTTAAACCATCTCTGCCATCAAAGCCATCCAAGCCGTCGTTACCACCCACGGTACAAGAGGCCAATAATAGTGTCATTAACACTCCGAAATAAAGTACTGATTTTTTCATAATTTTAAAATTTAAGTTAAGCAAACGACGCCTCCTGCATCGATTCGATTATGGTGTTTTCAAAAAGCGTTCCATTTTTTAAGTTTTTCAAAAAAAAATGTGATATCATTGCTAATTACCCATAAAATAAAGTAATTCGCTTACCTTACCACAAAGTTGATTAATTTTGCCCAAATACGATGTGATATCATTGCTGATTTGTGAACTTTTATAAAAACTGTGTGAACAGTGGTAACCATTGCTAATTCAGATTAAATCAATATGCGGCACCTTAGTTTTTTCGACCCTTGATAAGGAACTGAAATAGCAAAAAAATCATAATAAAAACATTGACTTTAATTGAGTTAAATTTCAGTCTTATATCGTATGTCTAATAGTGCCCCGACGCTTTGGGGGTCTTAAGTCTTTAACCGGATACAAATAATTTTATATATGTCTAAAGTAATAGCACACAGTCTTTTTTCAGAGTTCGATATTTCTTTATTTAAATCGGGAAAGCATTATAAATTATATGAAAAATTAGGGTCTCACCCGATTACTCTCGATGGTGTCGAAGGTACGTATTTCGCATTGTGGGCGCCATCGGCGAACCAAGTTTCCGTTATCGGAAATTTTAATGGTTGGGGTAAAAACGAGCATAAACTTAATGTTAGATGGGATGAAAGCGGTATCTGGGAAGGTTTTATCCCTAAAGTAGGAAAAGGTGAAGTTTACAAATACTATATTCATTCGAACAATCACGGCATACATACCGAAAAGGCAGATCCGTTTGCACGCTATTGCGAACACCCTCCCAAAACCGCATCGATAATCTGGGATGCCGATTACAAATGGAAGGATAAAAAATGGATGACCAAGCGAAAGGCAAATAATGCATTAGATGCACCATTTTCAGTATACGAAGTACATCTAGGCTCTTGGAAAAGAGATGCAAATAATAATTTCTTGTCCTACGCCGACTTGGCAAAAGATCTTGTAGCATATGTAAAAGAAATGGGTTTTACGCATGTAGAGTTCATGCCCATAATGGAATTCCCTTATGATCCGTCTTGGGGCTACCAACTTACCGGTTATTTTGCGCCTACTTCCAGATTTGGAGATCCGGAAGGTTTCAAATTATTGGTAGATGCGCTGCACCAAAGCGATATTGGGGTTATTTTAGATTGGGTACCCTCGCATTTTCCTGAAGACGCCCACGGTCTTGGGTTTTTTGATGGGTCGCACCTATATGAGCATCCCGACCGTAAAAGGGGCTATCACCCCGATTGGAAGAGCTTGATCTTCAACTATGGCCGAAACGAAGTGCGTGCGTTTTTAATCAGTAATGCCTTATTTTGGTTAGATCAATATCATGCAGATGCCCTTCGGGTAGATGCTGTGGCTTCGATGTTATATCTAGATTATTCTCGAGAAGAGGGTGAGTGGGAGGCCAATATGTACGGCAACAACGAAAATCTTGAAGCCTTGAGCTTTATTCGAGAACTTAATGAGGCTGTCTACGGTAATTTTCCAGATGTGCAAACCATTGCAGAAGAATCTACAGCCTTTTCAGGGGTATCTAAACCCGTTAACCTTGGCGGACTTGGTTTTGGAATGAAATGGATGATGGGGTGGATGCACGATACCTTGGAGTATTTTAAGAAAGAACCAATCTATCGTAAGCACCATCAGAACGACCTTACGTTCAGCGCTACCTATGCCTTTACAGAGAATTTTATGTTGCCTTTTTCGCATGATGAGGTAGTGTACGGTAAAAAATCTTTAGTATACCGCATGCCAGGAGACGAGTGGCAGCGTTTTGCCAATTTGCGTTTGTTATTCGGGTATATGTTTACCCACCCAGGGGCCAACTTGATTTTTATGGGTGGCGAATTCGGCCAGACAGCAGAATGGAATTTTCAACAAAGTTTAGATTGGCATTTGACCGAGTATCCCGGCCACGCAGGAATACAGGAAACTATTAAAGACTTGAACAAGCTATATAAAACACTCCCGGCCTTGCACGAGAAACAATTTAGCCAAGAAGGTTTTCAATGGATAGATTATGGGGATCATGAAAATTCTGTTTTAACCTATATCCGTAAAGGGCATGACCCCAAAAATGATATTTATATCGCGTTGAATCTTACACCTGTGCCTAGAGAGAGCTATAGAATGGGGATTCCAAAAAAATCAGGTCAAGCCAAAGAACTTTTTAACAGCGATGACAAAAAATACGGTGGCTCCGGCATGGCGAGTGCTATTTCTAAATTAAGCACCAAAGAATGGCACGGCCACAAGAAGTCGATAGAATTGACTATTCCCCCTTTGGGTATTATCATTTTTAAATAACGTTCAACGATAAAAATGTAATTCTCATCAAATGTGAAGCATATCTTTTCGTTAATACCTACTAAATTCTTTTTTTTGTTTTCCTAAAACCCATACTGAATGATTACCAATACCGAATTAGAATATAAAGGGAATCTATACCCGAATCAAATTACCGAGTTCAAACAAGATGTTGATAAACTTTATTTTACCTCTGAAAACGGGGTAATTCTTCAAATTACGGTGCTTAGAAACAGCGCACTCCGATTTAGATATGCGACAGAATATAATTTTCAACCAGACTTCTCTTACGCCATAAGTGAGAAGGGACTTAGGGGCTATGATAAATTAGATGTTTCTGAAAACGAAACAGAATACCTCATCGAGACCATTAGAATGAAAGTGCTGGTCGATAAGAAAACCATGCGTATTCAGATTTCTGACCCTGAAGGTAACATCATCAATGAAGATGAAATAGGCTTTCATTGGGAAGAAAATTATGAATACGGCGGTAATACTGTAAAAATGAGTAAAATCACCCAGACCGGTGAGAGTTTCTATGGCATGGGCGACAAGGCCATGCATTCGAACTTGAAGGGCAAACGTGTAAGTAACTGGGTAACCGATTCCTACGCCTATGGCAAAGATAGAGACCCCTTGTACAAAGCCATTCCGTTTTACGTTGGGCTAACCAACAATAAGGCCTATGGTATCTTTTTCGACAATACATTCAAAACACATTTCGATTTTGCGAATGAGCGCCGAAACGCGACCAGTTTTTGGGCAGATGGTGGCGAAATGAATTACTATTTCATTTATGGCCCTGATATGTCCAAGGTAGTGCGCCTGTACACCGATTTAACCGGTAAGCCAGAGTTACCCCCTTTGTGGGCCTTAGGTTTTCAACAATCAAAATGGAGCTACTTTCCGGAGAGCAATGTGAAAGAGATTGCAGGTAAATTTCGAGAATTGAACATTCCCTGCGATGCCATCTACCTCGATATTGATTATATGGATGGTTTTCGCTGTTTTACATGGGACAAGAATCGCTTTCCGGATCCAAAGCGAATGATTTCAGAGCTAGAAGAAGATGGCTTTAAGACCGTAGTAATGATCGATCCGGGAATAAAAGTTGATAGAGACTATTGGGTATACCAAGAGGCCATGAAAAACGATTACTTCTGCAAACGTGGCGATGGCCCGTATATGCACGGTAAAGTATGGCCCGGTGAATGTCATTTTCCTGATTTTACGAACCCGGAGGTCAGAAAATGGTGGGCAGAATTATACAAAGAATTCATGGCCGAAATAGGAGTGCATGCCGTTTGGAACGATATGAACGAACCTGCCGTTATGGAAGTGCCTTCTAAAACCGCCCCTTTAGATACGCGGCATAATTACGATGGCCACCCATCTACGCATAGAAAAGCACACAACATATACGGTATGCAGATGGTACGTGCTACCTACCATGGTGTTAAAAAACACTCGTATCCAAAACGGGCATTCGTAATCACAAGAGCGGCCTATGCAGGTACGCAACGTTATGCTTGTACTTGGACGGGGGATAACGTAGCCACTTGGGAACACCTGTGGTTGGCGAATATGCAAATGCAACGTATGAGTATGAGCGGATACTCTTTTGTTGGTTCCGATATTGGCGGATTTGCCGAACAACCTAACGGTGAACTATTCACAAGATGGATCCAGTTGGGTATTTTTCATCCATTTTGTAGAGTACACTCAAGTGGGGATCATGGCGACCAGGAACCTTGGTCATTCGACGAAGATGTTACCAATGTGGTGCGTAAATTTATTGAATTACGCTACCAGTTGCTTCCATACCTGTATACGATGTTCTACGATTATTCCGAGAACGGTATTGCCATGTTAAAGCCTTTAGTGATGTACGACCAAGAAGATTCGCAAACGCACTACAGAACAGACGAGTTTATTTTCGGTGATCAAATTTTAGTATGTCCCATACAAGAACCTAATGCCCAAGGTCGACGAATGTATGTGCCAAGGGGAAATTGGTACAATTACTGGAACGATGAAGTTGTTGCCGGAGGAAAAGAAATGTGGATAGATGCCGATATTGACAGCATTCCACTTTTTGTGAAAGAAGGTGCCATTATTCCAAAATACCCAGTGCAGCAATATGTAGGTGAAAAAGAGATAGATCGTTTGCATTTGGATGTATACTTTAAAAAGGGAATCGAAAATTCAAAGGTGTATGAAGATGGCAATGATGGCTATGATTACACCAAAGGTAGATTTAGTCTTCGTCGTTTCAAATTACAGGGCAAACCCAAACAATTGAGCGTACAACAATATAAAGACGGTACTTTTGAAACAGGTTACCAAACATTGCAATTACAATTTCATGGCCTCCCTTTTGAAATCGCTGGCATAGAGATTGATAATGAGAAGGTGTCGTTGGGCGATGCACAGTTTGCAGAAGACAACTCCATTCAGGTAAATAAGAACTTTACCACCTTACGAATTATGGGAAAATAAATTTTTTTGTACTTTCCCATTATTAAACATAGAGAAAATGAGAAAATTAATTTTAGTTGTTGTCATATTTTTAGGTGTCACGGCCTGTAAGACGAATCCGTTTACAGGAAAAAGTACGTTAAACTTTTTCCCCAATAGTCAGTTGTTCCCGACCGCCTTTGCTCAGTATGATCAGTTTTTAACAGAGAATAATGTCGTCAAGACCGGGGCAGAAGCTGTTATGATCAAGAAAGTGGGGCAACGAATTTCTTCAGCTGCAGAACGTTGGTTAACGGCGAATGGCCATCCCGGCTATTTAAAAGATTACAAATGGGAATATAAACTCGTAAAAGATGAAACTGTAAATGCATGGTGTATGCCCGGCGGTAAAATAGTTTTTTACACAGGCATCCTTCCCATTACCCAAACAGAAAGGGGAGTTGCGGTAGTTATGGGTCACGAGGTGGCGCATGCATTGGCAGACCATGGTGCGCAGCGTATGAGTGCAGGAACTCTTCAACAATTGGGCGCGGTTGCTGGTAATATCGCTATTAAAGACGAACGAACTAGAAATACTTTTAATCAAGCTTACGGTCTAGGTTCACAAGTCGGTTTAATGTTACCCTTTAGCCGAAGCCATGAGACCGAGGCAGACCGCATAGGTATTCAGATTATGGCTATTGCGGGTTATGACCCTGCAGAAGCTTCTGAACTGTGGAAACGCATGAAAGCAAAAAGTGGCGGGGAGGCCCCACCAGAGTTCATGAGTACCCACCCATCAAACGACACGCGCATCGCCAATTTGGCTTCTTGGGCTCCTATTGCTCGAGAAGAAGCTATTAAATTTGGTGTAAAATCTTTTGAATAGCATATTAAACGACTTCTACGTATATTTAAAACCGTTCACTAAAGTGAGCGGTTTTTATTTGAGCACACATGGCGAAAATGCTTGCAGGTAAAGGAAGTAAAAAGCTGCTGAACGCTTGGGCTTTTTATGATTGGGCCAACTCGGTCTATAACTTGGTAATTTCATCGGCTATATTCCCGATTTTTTACGGTGCACTTACCTTGGTCAAAGATGATGAGGGAAAGGTTATTAGCGACACCGTTCGTTTTTTAGGAATCGATTTCAACAACGATACCTTGATCAGCTATGTAACTGCCGCAGCCTTCTTAATCGTATCTTTTTTAAGTCCCCTATTAAGCGGTATTGCAGATTATGTGGGCAATAAGAAGGTTTTTATGAAATTCTTTTGCTATTTGGGTGCCGTATCTTGTATCGGGTTATTTTGGTTCAATATGGCGCATTTGTGGTTTGGACTATTGTGTTATTTTATGGCGCTAATTGGCTTTTGGTCAAGTTTGGTATTCTATAATTCGTATTTGCCCGATATCGCCTTTCCAGAACAACAAGACGGCATTAGCGCAAAGGGCTACTCTTTAGGCTATATCGGTAGTGTTCTTTTGCTTGTAATTTGTCTTGCGATGATATTGAAGTTCGATACCTTCGGCTTTGAAGATGAATCGATTCCCACAAGACTTTCTTTTGTACTTACCGGTCTTTGGTGGATTGGTTTTAGTCAGTATTCCTACTACCACTTGCCCAAAGGAAATAAGAAGCAAGCATTTAATAAGAATTTGCTTTTCAATGGCTTTAAAGAGTTAAAATCGATATGGGTAAAAATAAAGCAGAATGTGCCCTTAAAAAGATACCTCGGAGCCTTTTTTGTATATAGTATGGCGGTTCAGACCATTATGCTAATCGCTACCTACTTTGGCATTGAAGAACTAGATTGGGGCGAAACAGATGCAACAATAGGCTTGATTGTCAGTATTTTATTGATACAGATCGTAGCCATTTTGGGAGCATTCTTAACATCTAAATGCTCTGCGCGTTTTGGGAATATAAATACATTGATAGCACTAAATTTAATATGGATCGGTATTTGTGTTTTTGCCTATACCATAACTACACCAATGCAATTTTATATTACCGCCGCTGCGGTAGGTTTGGTAATGGGGGGCATTCAGTCGTTATCAAGATCTACCTATTCAAAATTTATACCTGAAGGCGCTTTGGATACTACATCTTACTTCAGTTTTTATGATGTATCGGAAAAAATAGGCATTGTAATCGGAATGTTGAGTTATGGTTATGTGGCACAAGTAACCGGTAGCATTCGCTATTCTATCATATTTTTAGGCACCTTTTTCTTAACAGGTGTGTTTTTATTGTTCCGAGTTCCAAAACGGGAGCGGCTTTCGTAAAACTGTTTTTATGACGGTAACATAAGTTCATTTGAACAGGGCAAATAGAGCAAATAGGGTAAAGGCAACTTGCAAGAAATTATTACCCCTATGTTTTATCAACAGTATTTAAGAGGACGGCTACTTGCAATTGTGAAAGTGCTTTAGCACAAGAACTTTAAGGTAAATTATATCCACTTAGCGCTTTATCGATTTAGTCTGTAGCTTATCGATAAGCTCTTGAAAAGAATACTGAAATCGTTTCTTTTGCCTTTACCTTAATACCGACCGAACATGAAAATAAAATTACTCCGAAAAAAACCAGAAAAGTATCTACTAATTCTTTCATCGCTTATCCTCTTAAGTGCTATGCCTTTCTTTGCAGGTTCTGGCTTAGATACTCCGCAGCCCTTAAGTATTTATCTTAATGAAAATTTCCCGGCAGTAATGCCAGAAGGCTTACCTTATGAGCCTGTTTTTCCTAATATTACATTTGATTCCCCGTTGACTTTTAATGAGGTGCCAAATGGCGATAAAATAATTGTTGGTCAACGAGATGGACAACTATTCTGGTTTGATAAAATATCAAATGCATCCACCAAAAATGTGCTTATTGATTTATCTGAAAAAGTAGGAGTGGTATGGGATGGTGGTTTTCTTGGTTTAACCCTGCACCCTGAATTTGGTACAGCGGATAACAATTATATTTACGTTTACTACACAACTGAAGATGCGAATAGTAACGATTTTCCAAACATGTACACGACCCAAAGTTGCGACAGTGAAGAATATTGGGGTAACTTTCTTGTATTGGCAAGATATACGGTGAACCCTACAACCTTAAATGTGCAAGCATCCTCAGAGCAGGTGATGCTCAAATTGAGAATGTATGGAACAACACATAGAGGTGGCGGATTGTTATTTGGAGATGATGATTTTCTCTATTTAACTACGGGAGACCAAACAGCATTTAAAAAATCTCAAGACATTCTTAATAACCTTGACGGTGGTGTTTTACGAATGGATGTTGATAAGGATCCATCAAAAAGTCATGCACCAGTGCGTAACATGCCTGATGATCATGGATTTTCAGATGAAATTACCGGAAATGGTTACTGGATTCCCAATGACAATCCTTTTTTAAGTCCAACTGGAATAAGTTTTGAGGAATATTATAGTATGGGTCATAGAAACCCTCATAGAATGACTAAAGATAGAGAAACCGGTTTGCTGTACATCGGTGAAATTGGAGGCGGTCGACATGAAGAAATTAACGTTGTAAAAAAAGGAGGAAACTTTGGTTGGCCCCTATTCGAAGGTCTTTATCGAAGTACTTTTTGTGTCGAAAATCTTTATAACGATATGCTACATGAAGAACCGCTACTGGCTTTTCCTCGTGCTGAAGCCAATGCCGTTATCGGTGGTTACGTATATAGAGGTACCGAAATACCAGAACTTCAAGGAAAATACATTTGTGCCGATTATGGTAGGGGAGAGGAGATTTGGACAGTTGATATTAATACAGGAGCTTATACACAATTAGGTAATTTTTCTTCGACAAACATCATATCATTTGGTGAAGACAAACAAGGGGAAATTTACATATTGAAGCAAGGCGTTTCATCACTCTACAAAATGGTTTCAAAAGACAATCCGACTACCATAATGCCTAATCTTTTGTCTGAAACAGGTGCCTTCAAAAATCTGAATACTTTAGAACCTATAGATGGATTAATACCTTATGATTTAGTTGAATCTTTCTGGTCAGACAGTGCACTTAAAAAAAGATGGATTGGTATTCCAAATGACGGTACACATGATACCTCAGGAGAAAGAATAGCCTATTCAGAAAATGACGTTTGGAATTTTCCGATTGGTTCGGTTTTAGTAAAACATTTTGAACTGCCTATTGACGAGCGAAATCCGACGATAACCAAAAGATTAGAAACACGTTTTTCTATTAAAGGTGCAGACGGTAATTTTTACTTCGTCACCTATAAATGGAATTCTCAAGGAACGGATGCTGTCTTGTTGACCAGCGGTTTAGATGAAACGATAACCATTCAAAATGCAGATGGTAGTTCTGGGACACAAACATGGACTTATCCCAGTACTAGCGATTGTATTAGTTGCCATAATCCTGCCACAGGGGGTACTTTGGGAACCCGAACCAGATACTTAAATAAAGATTTTACGTATCCCGCAACGGGCAGAACAGCCAATCAATTAGTGACTTTTAGTAGTTTGGGAATATTGGATGCAAATATCAGCGATGCCAATACCAGCTCGTTATTGACCTCAAAAGCGATGGATGATCCTAATGCGACATTAGACGAAAAAGCAAGATCATATTTAGATTTGAATTGTGCCAATTGCCATAGACCAGGAACAGGAAATCGAGGAAATTTTGATCTTAGGTTAAAGTTGAATTTAGTTGAGACAGGTCTTCTGATGGCATCTCCGTATGAAAGTTTGGGTATTCCGAATGAGAAAATTGTGGATCCTGGAAAACCAGAAACCTCTATTTTATATCATAGAACAAATAGTGTGGACCCAACTATCATGATGCCACCAATTGCCAAAAACAAAGTTGATGCCAAGGCTGTGCAATTGATTAACGATTGGATTAGCCAATTGACTCCAGAAGATAACCCTTGTGCGAATCGCATTATTATGGAGACTTTTGATAATGTTCCTGGTTATACTCTAGATGAATTACGAAATAATACGAACTTTCCAGATAACCCGACTAGGGTAACAGAATTAGTACAATTTAGTATCCCATATAATGTTGCCGATAATTATGGTGCACGAGTCAAAGCTATTTTGAAAGCCCCGGAAACAGGTACTTTTTATTTTTGGGTTGAAGGTGACGATAATGTTGCGCTTAGTCTTAGTACTGACGATAGCGAACTCAATAAGACCAGGATTGCATATCATGACGGTTGGACATTCCCTGAAGAATGGAATAAATTTCCAACCCAAAAGTCGGCGGGCATTAATTTAGTTGCAGGCCAGAATTATTACATTGAAGCTTTGATGAACGAGCGTACAGGTGGAGATAATTTATCTGTTGGTTGGCGCAAGCCCAGCGATGGTAACGGAGCTGTGCCAGTCGAGATACTTCCGTGTGATGTGTTTGATTACTTTGATGGGCCACCTGTGGTGAATGTATCGGGCGTGAGATTAGATGTTCAATCTATAGCATTAGAAGTTGGGGATACAAGAACTTTGATAGCCACTATTTCTCCAGATAGTGCAAATGATCAAGTGCTTACCTGGGCGTCCAGCAATCCGAGTATCGCAACGGTTAATTCAAACGGACTAGTAACAGCAGTTGCCGAAGGAAATACAACGATTACCGCAACCACGAATGACGGTGGTTTTACCGCATCGGCGGCAGTTACAATTGAACCTATTGTTGTAGGGGTTACAGATGTATTGCTTGTACCAGAAACGCCAACTATTGTGGTTGGATCAACACAAGTTCTAACAGCAACACTTTTACCTTCTAACGCAAGCGATAGGTCTGTAACATGGGCGTCAAACAATCTAGCAGTAGCAACAGTAAACTCAAATGGGCGAGTAACTGCTGTTGCTGCAGGTAACGCAACGATTACAGTAACAACAAACGATGGCGGTTTTACCGCTTTGAGCAATATTGAAATCATTTCTGATACTACCAATGACTGTACATCCAGCGGATCTATTTTGATGGAACGATATGATAATATTCCAGGCCACAAAATAGCTGATTTACTCAATGCTACAATTTATCCTGAAGCTCCTTCTTCTATTTCGGAACTATCCAGATTAGAGATTGCACAGAACACAGGAGACGATTATGGGGTTCGCGTTAGAGGGTATCTTTGTGCTCCCGAAACCGGCACGTATTACTTTTATGTGTCAGGTAATAATTACTCTGAATTAAGTTTAAGCACGACCTCCGAAGACTCAGATAAAGTTAGAATTGCTTACCATGAAAATTGGACTTCCAACAAAGAATGGACCAAATATGCAAGCCAAAAATCTCAAGGTATTGTATTGGATAAAGGGAATACCTATTACATAGAAGCCCTAATGAAAGAGGGCTCTTTTGGTGATCATTTAGCTGCAGGTTGGCGTAAACCAAGCGATGGAAATGGCGCTAATGCTTCTGAAGTGGTTCCGGGCAATGTATTGTCGCCTATTGTACTTGAAAATGTTGCGGTAGATGGTGTATCCTTATCTCCCACCAATTTAACGCTAACTATATATGAATCTGCAACACTCAATGTTAGCATTTCTCCTTTCAATGCCAGCGATAAGTCGGTAGTTTGGTCATCGAGTAATGATGCGATTGCAACGGTCGATTCAAACGGAGTAGTAATGGGGCTAACAGAGGGTACCGTTAACGTTATGGTTAGCACAAATGATGGTGGTTTTATTTCCCAAGCTAATATCGAGGTCATTACTAACGGTCCAAGCTCATGCACTGCTAGTGGTACTATTCTGATGGAACGCTATGAAGATATAGCTGGGAATACCATAGCGGATTTGCTTAATGCTCCAAATTACCCTAGCAACCCTTCTTCCGTTGCCGAACTGACTAAATTTCAGACTGCAAAGAATACAGGAAATAATTATGGGGTAAGGGTTCGAGGATATCTGTGTGCTCCAGAAACAGGTACTTATTATTTCTTTGTATCGGGTAACAATTATTCTGAATTGAGTTTGAGTTCTACCTCCGAAGAATCGGATAAGGTTAGAATTGCTTATCATGAAGATTGGACGTCTAATATGGAATGGAACAAGTTTACTACGCAGAAATCCCAAAGTATTTTCTTAAGAAAAGGAGATACTTACTACATAGAAGGCTTGATGAAAGAAGGCTCTTTTGGAGATCATTTAGCTGCTGGATGGCGAAAGCCTAGCGACGGAAATGGTACTGAGGCCTCAGAAGTGATTCCTGGTAATGTATTCTCTCCATTTATGACTACCGAAGAGCTTGGTCAGTTCCTGATTTGGGAGCTTGATACAAGCGCAACAGCTGGCCCAAATTTCATGTTTAGTCCCAACCCCGCTTCTACGCAACTATCTATTTCCGTAAGTAATGTGGATGAAGGAACCGCAATCGATTATGCGATTTATTCAGTTTCGGGAAGTGAAGTGCTGCGGTTAAAAGGTGGCCCTATTCAAACTATAGATATAGCCAATTTGGCAAAAGGCGCGTATATCTTAATAGTTAGTACAGATGTCTGGACCAAAAGTGAAAATCTTCTTGTTAGATAAATTCAAGCTCTAATTTTCAAATATTAAAAAGCCGCGATATCGCGGCTTTTTTGATTTTTTAGGATGAACAAATACTATTTGCCAAACGCACTTTTGATGAATAAACCCCTATCCTTTGGAAATATCCCCTGAACCAGAAGCTTTAGTGTCTACTTTTTCAGGATTGCCACGGTAGTCAATATCTCCTGATCCAGAAACCCTGGCCTTTATCATTTTGTTCGCGGTAACTTTTATGTCAGCTGAACCAGAAATACTTGCGTTCACATTATCTGCCTCTAAGTCGTAAGCATTAACATCGCCAGAACCGGAAATGCTGATTGCCAAATTTTCAGTGCTTCCACTAAGACTAATATCCCCGGAGCCCGACATCGAAACATCAACAGAATTACTTTCGATATCTAGAGTAATGTCGCCAGAGCCAGATAAAGCCGTCTTGAAGCTATTGGTTTTGATGGTCGTTTTACCAACAATATCACCAGAGCCAGAAAGTTTTACAGCATCAACACTTTCGATTGGTACTGTAATTTTAATAGCATCGTCCCATGAAGAGGGTTTCAGATTGAATCCTTTCTTTATTTTAAGACTAAGTTTTCCGTCCTTTACCTCGGTAACAATATATTCTAATAAATTTGATTCCCCTTTCAAGGTTAATTGGCCTTCCTTTCCGTCTACCAAATCAACATCGAACCAACCGGCCAGTGCTACCTGATCGTAATTACCCACATTTCTTTCGATTGTGGTTTTATTTCCGTTTCCTTCTATTTTTTTACCCCATTGCGCTGAACATGAAGTAACTAATGTGAGTGTTAATGCAAGAGTGATGATTTTTTTCATGATATAGTTGTTTTGAATTCATTTCACAATCGACCTTACTTATTTTGGAGAAAGTGAAACGTATTGATTAATAATTTAGTTTTTATAAAATGTAATACTCCCATAATCGCTCTTAACCGAAACGTTGTTGCCGCTATTGTCAGTGCCGCGATATCCTTTGTAATATTTACTGGTATTTTTAACTTCACTAATACTCATCTGAAAGTCATCTTTGCCACTAACACCACCATAAGAAGTTTTAATCTCGAAGTTAAAATTATAATCGGAATCGTATCCTATTTTAATACCCGTGTAGTCTCCTTTTATCTGAAGATTGCCCGCATCTTTAGCCATTTTATCTATCTTGACCGAGCCGTAATCGGCAGTTATAGCTACGTTACCATGTAAGGTGCCGAATGACACTCCGATATAGTCTCCTGAACCTTGCACATTATCAGCTTCTATTATTTCTAATTTACCATAATCTGTACTATAATCGAGATTGTCCATTTTTTCAACTTTAGAATTGGTATAATCGGCATTTATGTTCAAATCTCCTGCTTTGCCTATGCTGAACCCCGAATAGTCGGCTTTGATGGTGCCGCTATTGATAAAATCGATAGTAGATTTTGAAGTGTAATCAAAGTTCAACTGATTGTTTCTTCCTCTTAATTCTCCTATCTCCAAACGCCCATAATCACAATTAATTTTAGCGTGCCCGTCTATGCGATCTAGAATAATACTCCCATAGTCATTATCGAGGTGCACACTATTTTTAACAGGAAGTTTGATAGTATAGTTGATCTGCATATTTACGTTATTATTAGTACCCCAGCCCCAACCACTTTTCTTGCTGTTAAATATAGTTTTCGCAGAAACCAAGCTGGCAGTTCCTTCGAAATCCACATTAATCTCATCGAGCTTTTTCTGTACTTTCTCTTCGTTATTGCCATTGGTTTTAATGTGAACCTCTATCATTACTCGGTTTTCGTTCCAAGACATAATATTGAGATTTCCATAGCTATTATCCACTTTTAATAAAGCATCTGAATTTACCTTAAATTCTTTTTTAATGGTTTTTTCCTTTGTGTGTTTCCCTTTTAGTTTGCCATCGTGGGAGAGCAGTGTAATAGGAGCTGCCAATAATAGCAGAAGTATCAGTTTAAATGGTATAGTTTTCATCATTTGATTTTTTTAATTTTTTAATAGTTTCAATAGTATCCATGACCTCCTGTAGGAGGTCTATTCGTGTTTGAAAGTTTGTAATCATTGCACTTAAAATCATTTTACTGTTTCCTCCCGATAAAAGGTCTTTTTCAAGAACCTCGTAATTGATTTCCAATTTTTGCAATTGCTTCATGGTATCATCAATCATGCGCTGTGTCTCGGGTGTACTTTCTTTTTGTAACTCTTTTACCTGACCCTCTATTAAACTGGCAAAATAAAACTCCGTATTTACCGCCTCTGGGGAAATTTCAGCTAATTGCTCTTTTAGGCTTGGTTCGGTTTTCAAAGCAATGAAACCCACAGCGAATAGTACCGCTATTGAAGCAGCAATAGTAAGCGGTCTCATCCAAGTCTTTGGTTGAGATACTTTTTTAATGCAAGATGCTTTCAGTTTTTCGAGAAATCGTTCGCTGTGACCATCTTGCGGTGTATCGGTATCGAAAGTGCCTTCAAGATCATCAAACAGTTTTTCTAATTTTTCATCCATTAGGAAATAGTTGTTAATTTATTTCGCAAGCTCTCTTTGGCCCTTGAAATTGTAGTTCTACAATTTGCATAACTAATATTCATAATTGAACTGACTTCTTCATAATCATAACCCTCTATTAAATGTAAGGTCAAAGAAAGTCTGTAATTGTCTTTGAGCGAATTCATGGTTTCCATCACTTTTTGAGCCTTCAGTTCGGTAAATCCATTATCCACGACAACTCCGTCATCGTCTTCGACCTTATAAAGTATATCACCCAGAGCAACTTCGTTTTTCTTTTGCTGCTTTTTGTAATGATAGATACTATTGTTAATTACAATACGCTTTAACCAAGCTCCAAAAGTTACCTCACCTTTGAAAGAGTGCAGTTTCGTAAACGCGTTTAAAAACGATTCCTGCATTACATCCTCTGCTTCAGAACTATTTTTTACAATACGAAAAGAGGTATTGTACATAGCGTTGTAATAGCGGTTGTAAACTTCCAATTGTGCACTTTGTTTTCCTAGTAAGCACGATTGTAACAAAACATCAATATGGTCTTTTTTGTGGCTCAAAAAATTAGATGGTTTAAAAGAAAGAGAATATAATTTAAGTATTGTTACAGTTTCAAGTAAAAAAGAATAGTAATGTAGTTTATCGATGAAAATTAAGATTAATCGATTTAATCTGGTATTTCATCGACGGTTTAATTTTTATATTACTTTTGCAGAGGCCGAACAACTTTTCCCCAAAACCACTTTTTAAATATAGAATATATGGGGGATAGTATATTTACCAAAAGAAGCACATTTTTAACACTCTTCGGTTTAATTTTGTCGCTTGCCGCCACTTCCCAGACGGTCGATATCGATGGTCAGTGGAGCTCTCCTATCGGTTTCGAGATTGTCCCTGTCGCGGTTGCGAATCTCCCCGACGGTCGACTTCTGACCTGGGCCGCGAGTTCTCCCGTCAC
>Ga0114957_1001534_pt1 | contig 24751 bp, 18 predicted proteins | sample BantaG_FD_87175 | JGI IMG/M metagenome (GOLD analysis project Ga0114957, IMG submission 87175) | Marine algal microbial communities from Bantry Bay, Ireland - BantryBay_4 metaG | ecosystem: Host-associated > Algae > Red algae > Unclassified | place: Bantry Bay, Ireland | collected 2014-11-21
ATGTACAACTTCCACGGGTAAATTAGTGAAAATACTTTCTTTTCTTATTATTTTTTGCATGCACTCACTTTTTGCTCAAGAAGGCCGTAGTGATGAAGTTGATGGAAACTTTCTTTTTCATTTCTACCCAGTTGAAGAAAGGAACAATTGGGTTGCGAAAGCATTCGAGTGGAGCTTCCATAAAGATTTAAGTAACTTTCAAAGAGTTAAAGTTCACTCTAGTGACGTCAACGAAATAGCTGATTGTAAAAACAAATCCCTTGATTGTTACCTGAAAAAAATTACATCTAATTTAGATGCACTATTGGTGGGAAAAGTATTTGAAAATAAAATTGAGTACAAACTTTATGACATCTCCAGAAAACGTGTGGCTCATACCGGAACATTTAATATATCTAAAGGAGCAAGTTTAGTAAGTGCCCGTCTAGAGTTATTCCGTATTTTTAAACCTTACCTAGAAAAAGGTGGCTTACTCGAACAGAAAGAATATCAACTAGAAGAGAGCATTGAAAATACCAAATCTTCGGTTACCTTTAATCTCAAACACTATAGCCTGCTCATTTTATTAATAGTTCTTCTGGCCAGTCCATTAATAACGTTGAGTGCTTATAAGAGGAAGTTTTCACAAAGTTATTTTTTTCCTCAAGTAAAAAAAATAAGTATCTTATTCTTAGGACTAGGTATCCTTTTGTGCCTTGGATTTATTTTTACACCAAAAGGTTTTTTTAATTTAAACCGGTTCTTTCTTCCAGTTTTAGGGGGAGTCTTATGGGGATACTTCTTTGTTTTTAATTTTTTATTTATCTTCCCAAGCTTGCAAGGAATTGAACAAATGAGAGAGAAGGTCATCTGGTCCTATTTAAGGTCATGGGTGGTTATTATTGGTTTGAAAGTTTTTGCATTGATTTTTGTCTATAGTACTATATTTTATAGTTTTGCTTCAATTGGGAAGCTCTTTGGTGTTGAGACAACAACGCTTTATTTTATTTTCATTCCCGTTTTAATGGGGATTGTACTGTGCTTTTTAAATTTGATTCTTGAAATTTTTTCTTTATTTTTAGATGTTAGATTTGAGTCAAAGCATAAGAAAAAAAGAGCTTGGGAGAAAGAGTCTAAAAAATATTTAATAGGATATTTAAAACGCCACAGTATCTCAATGAAACGCTCAATTATTGAAAAAGTCCATATTGTTTGTGGCTCCAATAAAGTCTTAATGATGTCTTCATATGGTGGATTACTAACGGCTCCTCGAATAGTGGTGCCACAATCGCTTATAGAGGCAACATTAGGAAGCCAACCACATTTAAAGTCTGAAAACTTAGATGCAGTATTGAAAGATTCAACATTTGGAACCTTGAGTGCCATTAGGACAATCAAGAGCTCTGATAAGCCTTTGCACATTAATTTAAAAGAATCCTTCAAGTTGTTTTCAAAGGAGAAAGTTCTTAAGTCAGTATCACAAAAAGTTGAAAGAAATTTTGATAATAATATCGAAGAGCGTCTAAAATTAAATACTCAAGATTTGGTTGGAATGATGGCACCAACCTTTACACAAGAAGATTCGATTCCACTTATCTCTGATGATAAAGAAGATATGGATATAGTAGAAGAACTCCTTAGTGAGCATAGAAGAGAGCTCGAAAAGGAATTTGAGCAAGCTGAGGTTGACGATACAAACCCAAGAGCTAGAGACTTCCTTTTTGGAGCTATGTTAAGAGAAATAGGAAGTATCATACGTAATGATCATCTCCTTAATACTTTTGATTTATTTTACTTTGAGCTTCCAGAAAACTTTGATTTGGGAAAATTCAAGAAATACACCAAAATACCAACTCTTAAAAAACATTATCATCGAATCGTAGACAGCTTTAGCGCCTTTAATCTCGCCTCCGATCATTTAATACAGTTTTATTACTATGAACTCTTTAATAAAAAGAAAATGCTTACAAGAAGGGCCTCGCGCAGAGTACTAAGTAATACTAGTTTGGAAATGCTTGAACAGTTCAGCACGTTTGAAAAAGATAACCTTGAGCATCGAAACAGCGAGCTAAGCTTAAGATTAAGATGGCTTTCACGCTTTACTCCTTATTCTCTGGAACTTGATGAGGAAAAAGACTTCGTAAATTATATAAAAAGAATAGCACTAGCATCAATTGCCTTAATCGCACTTGTATCGAGCTATAAAGCGACAACATATCAAAAAAAATATCAACAAATAATAGAAAAAGAACAAAAAGAAATTGATGTTGCAATTAAAAAAGCTAAAAAGAAAAGGATCAAAAAATGAGTGGGAAGACTAAGTTTTTTAAAAGTTTAAAAGGTGACCGTAACCTTATTTCTCAATCTGGTGCAGGTGCCGGTTTCGTCGGGTTAATTGGGTTCTTGTTGCTGCTTTTTGTTTCAGCAATTTTCTTTATCACCGAAAATTATTTTATTTCAATGTTCATGATCTCTCTTGGGCTTTTAGTTTATGTGACAGGATTAGAACTTGTGAGGTTGATGGTTTCATCTTTTTCAATATTTTTTACAAGTAGGCACTTAGTTTCAAAAGCAGCATTTATGCAAGAAACTTTACAAGCACTTAAATCACTACTTCGAATAAAGCGTTCTAGGAAAGGAGATACATTAGAGCCTGTTATTGAAAAAAGTGAAGCCATTACACTACCAGACAATAGCTTAAGTCGTGATATTAAAGACCTTGTCGACTCAGATAAAGAATTTGATTACCTTGAGTATCTAGCACACTCATACTATGTGGAGTGCCATGAACTTTATGAGTCTTCGAGTTCTAACTATGAATTTGTATCCTCTGCAATGCCACTTTTTGGTCTAATAGGAACTATTATTGGGCTTATTGCCATGTTTGATAGCCTTGGAGCAGATGTAACGGTCGAGTCATTGGCACCTCAGTTAGCATTAGCGTTAAAGACAACTTTATACGGAGCAATCTTTTCATCTTTATATAAAATTATTGGAACAAGATTTGAAAGAAGAATGACTGTCTTAGATTATGACTATGAAACTCTTTGTAGAGCATTACAAGTTATTTCGGAGAATAAAAACAAAATAGAGGTAGAGTAAGTGAAATCTTTTACAAAAAAAAGCTATAGAAAAAAAAGCGGCGAAGCTTGGCAGACTATCTATATGGATTTGATGACTATCATTATGGTCTTTTTTGTTATTCTTTGGTCTATAAATAAAGGAAGAGATGATGGAGTTAGTGAAACAGTTGGGGATCAAACTGCCAGAATGATTAACCTTCCTGGGGATGTTTTATTTCCTGCAGGTAAAACAAGCCTTTCATCAGAGGGAGAAGAAGTATTTAAAACGCTTTTTGGTGCATCAAATGGAAAGCTTTTAAATTTTAAGACAAATGGTCTTGTAAAAAGAATGCTTTTTATTCATGGGCATACAGATAGTGATGGTAAAAAAGCAGATAACTTTGAGCTCGGTTATCGAAGAGCTTACAGTGCTTATAAAGAACTTGAAAAGTTTAACAAAGATATTTCATCCCATGTTGTTATTTGTACACATGCAGATAATACGGCAGAACAAGAAATTCCAAAGTTTAGTGGGAAAGTTTCTAAGACTCAAAAGTCGGCAATTAGAGCGGCCAAGAGTAAAAATAGAAGAATTACAATCGAAGATAAAATTATTAATAAGTTTAAGGATAAATAAAACATGAAGCTAGAAATAGGGCTCAAGAGTTTAGGCGCTCTTTGCTTTTTTATATTTTGCTTTTCATTCTCATGGGTGATGGGAATATACGATGGCGTTTATTTAAAAAGTTTTAGACCTATCGTCTTATTTTTAGTCCCAGCCTTTAGTGTTCTTATTATTGAATTTTTTAATTTTTTCTGGGGGCTTCATCGTAAATCTCAAAATAGACTTTTGTTGTCACGATATCGTTATGATGAGGGGAGTAGAGAAGATTTAAATTTTGTAAATTTAAATAATTTACAAATAAGTTTGGGAACTAATAGCAATTGGAATGCTTTTGAATTTCCACTCATATTCATTAAAGCGTTTTATTTTTTTTCTATTGTGTCTATCTTTTTCTTTTTTTTGAACAATCGAAGTTTTTATCTATTAAGTGATTTCCCTCAAAAGTTAGAAATATTTTCCCATAAATACTGCGAGGATATAGAAGATAAGAGGGAAGAAAAAAAAGGCGATGAAAAAGTTGGATGTGATCTTGTCAAGAGGGCCTATAAGTTAGGCTACGCAAAGTCTTTAGGAGATTGCGAAGAAAAAGAGTTAGATGTTTCACAGATGAAAGTTTGTAAAGCGAGAAGAAGAGATGAACCTTGGCTACACTACATGGGACGCAAGGGAAGAGAAAGTCTTTTGAGTTTGAAAGAAGTCATGAATAAAGATTACGTTTTAAAGAAGAGTGAATATTTTAAAAGACAATATAAGAATATTGATTTATTTAAAAATCATAAAGAATATGCTTTAGGAGCAGTTCCACGCTCAATTCACCATGTCTTTACAAACTTACCGCGTCCCAAGGAAGGACGTATTGAGCGCTTAAGAGAGTCTATAGGGTTGAATGACTGTGTAGAAAGATCTCAGGCTCAAAGTTTAGGAGCATCTGCATCACAAGGGAAACTAAATAAGAGCCAAATCTTTGAATATGTTGTAAATAATCTATTTTTTAATCCAAAGATTGAGCCATCTGTTGGGTACTGTAGGGAATTAAAAATTCATTGGAATGCACAAAAGCAAACATGTTTAAATTTTAAGAAAGAGCCAATCAAAACACTCACTCATTATGGAATACTTTCGGAAACAGAGAATTTAATCAAACGTCGTAAAAATATGGTTGAATTGCATAATTTTGAAAATGAAACAAAGTCAAAAGGATGGAAAAAAAGAAGAAAGCGTCAAAGCTCACAGTTGAAAATTGATCGGTTCATGACATTTTCTTGCCTGTCTGAAAGAAAAGATATTTCGAAAGATCGAATTTCAAACTATTCCTTTAATTTTCTTGGTGAAAAAATGTGGGCCAGGGAAGCTAAGATTCCTGAGATACAAACCTCTGAAAAAGGAGAGATTAAACTCTATGAGTCTTTGGCAAATTTATTTGTTAAGAAGTTTGAATATAACCAGTTTAAAAGTAAATCTATTATTGATGCTAAAAAATCTGAGGAAGAGATGATAGAGAAGTTCTCTGATGATGATTTCTTAATTTCAAAAATTGAATATTTGAATTCTTACGATGTTTTCTTAGGAGAAGACTGGTTGTTCGACCTAGTGAATGTTTATCCTCTACACTTACATTTAGGAAATTATATAAAGCTATTTCGAACAGAATTGAAGACCAAAAAGGAGAGGATGTGATGATTAGGCTCTACTTGTCTTTGCTATTTACTTTCAATGTTTTTGCTTCAAATAATTACACTACAGATAAAAGAATAGGCTATATTGAAGACTCATTGAAATCGATCATCAAAAGCTCCAAAAAAGAAGTCAATAATGCTAAGAATTACATTGATTTACTCCACGGAGGAACATGCTCTTCTTCCTCAACTAGTTTGACACTTGATTGTTTGATGGAACTTTCTAATAACAACTGTAGAGATAAGAAGAAAAGTAAGCGACCTGCTTGTCGAATGTACTCTGACATAATTATTACAAATAAAATGAGCGAATCTTATTTTATCTCAGGGTCTGAGAAATATAAAATGATGAAAAAATCATCAAGTTACGAAGAGGCTTTGGGAATAAGAAGAAACCAGATTCATGCCTTTTTAAGTACTCAGTTTTTCTTAAGTAAAAGTTATAGATGTGATAAGAAATTTGATTATAATTGCTTCGCACAATCAATTGATACTTTTTGCATGGAACATTCAAATGAAGAAAGTATTTCATGGCACCATTGTATTGCTTCGCTTACGTGGTTTATAGGCAAAAACTCACAAGGAATGAAATTATGAGTAAGCAAATGATTAAAGTTTACACTCAAGAATTAGATAATCTTGAAGCAGCGGGGTTACTTAAAAGAGAAATTCCGGCTATTTGTGATTTTTCAAACTTAAAATACAAAGGGTCGAAGAAAAAATTCATCAACTTTACTTATGATGATTTTTTAGGTTTGGGGCATAATCTCCAAGTTCAATCAGTTGCTCAGAAATCAATTGACAGCTTTTCGTATAGTTCATTTTCTACTAGATCTTTAACGGGGACTAGAAAGTCCCATCACGACTTAGAGAAAAAACTGGCCAAATTCTTAGGCTTCGAAGAATGTTTGATATTTGAGTCACATTTATTAACATCAATGGGTGTGATAGACTCCCTTTGCAGTGAAAGGGACAGTATTTTCGTTGATGGCCTATCAAATCATTCACTCATTGATGCGGTGAGAATATCTGATGCTAAAAAATATACTTATCAAAACAATGATATGGTTGATCTTGAGTACCAATTAAAAATGTCTGAGAGATCGCGCTTTAGGGTTGTTGTGAGTGATAGTGTTTTTGGACAAGATGGAAGAAATGCCCACGTGAATACCGTTATTAAACATGCTAAAAAGTATCAAGCGTTAAGTGTTTTTGATGATTCTTTGGGTTTTGGTTTAATAGGTCAAAGAGGAAGAGGACTGTGTGATTATCATGAGCTTGACCAGTTCCCAGATCTGACCCTAGGAAGCTTTAAGTATATTGGAGCAGGTGTAAATGGAGGATTTGTTGTAGGAGAGCCAAACTTAATAAAGTGGATAAGACATTCAAGTCGAATTTATAATTTAGGAGCGCCATTAAGCTCTTTAAATTCTGAAGTAGTCTCTGCAGGTCTAGATATTTTAGACTCTGAGGACTCAGAAAACTTAGAAAGTTTAAGATCAAATATTAGGTATCTTGTATCGAGCTTAAGTGAAGAGGGGCTTGAAGTTATTAATCATAATCATCCCATTGTGAGTGTTGTCTTTGGAGATGTAGTCAAAACACAGAAAATTATTGATTCTCTTTATAATAGTGGAATTGTTGTTTCAGGTCTTTGTTATCCAAATGTTTCTCAAGACAGTGCTCGAATTAGGCTTTATGTGACAGCAATGCACAGTGAGAAAGATTTAGACAAGCTTGTCAAAGAGCTCTGTATTGCAAATGAAAAGCTAAAATAAAAGAAAATTGAGTATTAAGCTTTCTTGCTAAATAGCCGAAAAGTACTTTATGAAGATAGTTGTACATATTTTTCATGCTTTAATTATTTTTCTTTCTCTCTCTACATATGGAGCGGGAGGCCTTAAAAGTAAAATAAAAAGTTGTGCCATTAAGCTAAGTTCAGCAGCAGATGTTGCACAGAGTTTTACAAAAGAGTTTATTTCAAGCAAATATTTAAACGACCCAGGTTTTAATCTTAGTGATTTTAATACAGCTTATGATCTGTATTCTTCAATTTTTAAAAATTCAGGGTACCCTTTGAGTGAAATTTCAAAAAATGATGCCGTGATTAAGGCAGTTTTTGATAACCCTCAAACGACACCTTTTAAATCATCAGCTCATTTACTAGCATTTTTTGAAGCCTCTAAAATAGTTAAAACGAAACACACTCAAGTGATGTTAGATGGAAATATTTCAAATAGCTTAAAAAAGAGTGTTCAGAAAATGGTAGCCAAAGAAAGTATTTCTCACTATGAATTCAAAAAATTCAAAAAAATGTACTATCTAAGCATTGCTTCTCATTTATATGATAAATCTCCCGGATTTCGCGGCTTCCTATCAAAGATACCAGGCTTGGTGAAGCGATTATTAAATCCTTCAAAATCAATAGATACCTATGTAGAAGAATCATTAAACTATTTTTTAATGAATAAAAGCGGACTTTTGCTAGAGGAACTTGGATTAGTTAAAGAAAAAAATATATCAGATAAGCTGAAAATGATAAACAAAAAGTTATTCTTTGACTCTGTAAAGTTCGTATTCTTATCTCCAGGATTTGTAATGTCTAAGCTGTTGATCAAAAATCCTTTAGATCCAAGGGTGACAATTCAAGGAGTGGCCTACGGTAAAAACTTACCAGATGCCAGTTACAAAAAAATCATAGAAAGCTTTTTAGCAAGCGGCTATGATACTGCTTTGAGAACAGCCAATAATGAGATTATTAAAAATAATTTTTTGGCAACTGAAATGGGTCATGCATTAAGGTTTAATGCAACTGTTGGATTAATGAAAAGACTTTTTCTTGGAATTATGGTTTATAGTTTTGGAAGTATAATCTATGATTATTCAATTAATGAACTATCTCCAGATGATCAGAAGATCTTGAAAGAAAAGTGGAATATCGCTTATAAGGAAGCTATAGCACAAACTATAAATTCTTATGAAATTGCGAATTTTTACGAAGCAGATATTAACCAGAAGTCAGAAAAAGAGCTTGAAGCAGAGTTTGGAAAAATGTCTAGTGAAGAACTAGATAAAAAAATAGCTGAAGCTAATGAAAAAATTGCTCTCTTGAGTGATCAGTTTCTCGAAGGTAATAAAGAAATCGAGATTGATCGGCTAAGTGATGCACGAAAGAAGTATGTAGACCTCTTTGCTGTATATGAGAACTTAAGGGGAGCTGAAGTAGATGAAGATAAACTACTAGAAGAACTAAAAGAGCTTAAAGATGTTGATGAGCTTGAAAGTCGAATTCAGAAGTTGAGTACGATGATTAGCTATAATCAACAAATCCATCGTAAAAATAACTTAGAAGAAAAGCGTAATGGACTTGATAGCCTTTGGAAATCTTATATCAAAGAGTATGGAGAATTCTCTATACCAGATTCTCTTTCTCGCGGAATACTTAAGGAAATAGAGTTAATGAATGAGTTGTAAGTACCCTTTCTATCTTCCAAACTGTGTCGTAAGCCAATATACATAATTTTTTCTATCAAAGTCTCTAAGAGCACATATATTATCATAATGAGCCTTCTCTTTACTTATTCTATCTTCTTGAGAAAGCTTCTGGTTTAGTGTTCTCGATATTTTATACAACTCTGAGTTATAGGCTGTATTAAGTTTCCTTTCCAAAAGAGGATTCTTATCTCCAAAGTATGAAGCGAGAACAGTATCATCACAATATTTTTTGTAGTCAATCTTTCCTCTGAAAGCGAGAGTTTGGATACAAAGCTTGGCCCTTAAGTTTTTAACTGAACCATATTGATTGTCGACTTCTTCTGTTTTTTCAAAACTCCATGGCGCGCTTTGGTAACGTCTCTTGTGATGAAGTAAATTGTAAAATAGCTTGTTAAAATTAAAAGATTTGGAGTCTGAGAATAAACGACTATACCTATCTAGCTCCATGTGCAAAGAGCTTGTTCGTTGACCATTTTCTATCCTTTTTAATTCTGCTAAGTTCGATATTAAAGTGTCACCAAAAACTTTTTCGAGTGCATTTATCTGTTGGCTTTGAATTCTGATTGCGTTATCAAGATCTAGCTTCACTCTGTTAGGGTTAACTTCTAAGCTTTCACCTAAGTACTCTGAAAGAAGATTTGTTCCTGCAATTGTCATGAGGTCTTTTTGATACTGACTCATTTCTACTTTATTTTTAATGTAATAGGCCATATCGTATTTTACGAAAGTACTCATTCTTGTGATCATAAATGTGTCTCTTTGGTAGAGAATATTGAATTCATCATAGACTGCATCAATAATATCTTTATATGTCTTTCTGATATTATCATTTGCAAGTAAATTATTTACGATTTCATTAAGTTCCTGAGCAGGAGCCATTTTGACTTCATTAATATCTTCGAACTTACTTGTTTGTGTTCTTACATACTTACTGACTCTTGTCGCTAGAGCAGGGTCAACTTTTTTAAGCTGTCTTTCAATTTTTTTTGATCTTGCAGTATTGTCTTGGTTAACTCCATAGTATTTAGCATCATATTTCTTCGAAAGTGCTTTTAGTTGCTCGGTGATTCGAGAAGACATTTGTTTACTTTCTTCTTTTGATATAATTTTTTTTCCTATCTCTTGAGAAGCTTGCTTGTAAAGTTTTAAAATCTTTTCAATTTTTTTTCTTGTGTCTTGTATATTGTAATAAATAGGAAGATCTTCTACCGCAGGAGATAGGTATGTTAAATAACTCCAATTTTCAATCTGAGTTTTTGCTAGTTCAGACTTTGTCAGGTTCTCTTCCATTCGAACAGACATTTTACCTAAGTAAGAATATATTCTTTTAAGTGCTTCAAATACAGTTATCTGTGTATCTTCAAGAGATTGGTCTACAAGGTTTGGAATATCAACAATTAGTCTTTGTTGGAAGTATCTTCCACCCGCATCTTGAGCTAATTGAATTAGCTCTCCCATTCTTCTTTCAACTAACTCAATGAGTTCTTTGGGATTATCAAACATAGGACGAAATTTTCTACCACCATTTTGCATCCAATCTTGCCAGCTAATTTGCTTATAATCTTCTTTATTAGCACCAGAAACCTCATCAGGGATATCGGCCATACCAATAAGGAAAAATGGAATGAGTTTAGAAGGTTTTACTCTTGTAAAGAAGTTTGCATCACCTCTTTTATTACCTCCACCATAACCTCCGTGCATTCGACCAGAGATTTCCTCAATAATATTAAGAGCAAAAGCCTTTTTCGCAAGTAGAGCATCTTCAGAGTTTTTTAAATTTAAATTCTCGAACTGATCTTTAAGGTCAGAAAAACTACCCTGTAACCTTGCGATATCTTGAAGTAAGTCGTTGATGTTATCAAAAATTTGGCTTTTATATTCTCCATCTGTAAAGAGTCTTGGTTGAACACCTAATTGAACTTTTTGTAACCATTTACTTATAAGCGGAACCTCTCTGTTTAGTAAAAAATATCCTTCAAGAGGAGAAGACCTTTCTTCATTTAACGATTGATTTCTAACTTCTTCGATATTTTGAACATAGTCTAAAACTTCATATGCATCCTTGGCCTTACAGAAATTAGCTGTTGTCGATTCAATTACACAGCTAATAGAGCTTAAAAGAGAAGTTCTATCTATTACTGATATTTGCTTTGCAATAAAGTCCTCTTGAAGAAGTTTTACAAAACCACTCATGACAGTTCCTGTCCTACCAACTGGAGCATCCCCCGATGAAAGAAAAGAAGCCAGTAATCCAGAGACAGAAGTCATTATGGAAAGAGTTTTGTCAGGAGCATTAAAAAGACATCGTCTAAATTTTGGAATCTCACTGATAATTGATTCAACGAGGTTGATTCCCATGTTAACGGTATTTCTTGAGTTCTCTACAAACTGTCCACCATTGTTACTATTGATCAGAGTTGACTCAATTGTTTTTCCAACTAGTGCTGTATAAAGGTTATTGCTGATACTTTGCCCTGAGGTTATTTCACTTGATAAAGCGTCTAAGGCGCCGGAGACATTTTCGGCTGAACGAGCTCTTTGATCTTGAAGATGGTTATTGATATTGACACTAAACTTATTTGCATTTTCTCCAGAAGCAAGGTCTAGAATTTTACTAATTCCTTGGCAATGTTCATTGCTTTCGAGACTCTTAAGTTTTCTTGTTAAACTAGCATTGAGATCTAGTGCTCGCCTTGTCCAGCTACCTTGGCTTGTACAGCGTCCACCAAAGTCATAGTTTGAGTCCGAAAAAGAACTGGTACTAATCAAAGCAGTAATCAGGTAGAAATAAAAAACTTTGGACATAAAATCTCTCCAATTAAAATAAACTTAAGCCAATTGTAGCAAAACTAGAGATTTGGATGAGTTTGGACGCGTGATTTACATAGGAGTGAAAAAAATTCATAGTAAGTATGTATAAAATTTAGACTAATTGAAGTGTGATAAAGTTTATAAGTCATCAAACATAGATATTTGATGTGTCTGAGCCTTATTTCTCTCTTCTTTGAGAGTGATTCCAAAGCCGATAAGCCGGATCGGTTTTAATTTTTGATTAATAATTTCAAAAAATGCCTCTTTAAAGTGTTTTTCATTATAATTAATAAACTTTCTTGAAGCACTGGCGTAGGTGAAATCAAAAAACTTAACTTTAATTTGTATACTTAGGACATCTTCATCTTTAATTAAAGCATGTTGGATACGTTTTTTTAACTTGTTGTACAAAGGTCTTATTTCTTTATGAGCTTCATTTAATTCGAGGTCTTTTGAAAAAGTTGTTTCTACACTCAAACTTTTACGACGGCCATTTGATTGTACTTCTCGAGTATCAATACCTCTTGCATATTGGTAAAGGCTTGCACCAAACTTACCAAAATGAAAAATAAGTTCGTGCTTGTGAAGTTTTTGTAAGTCTTCACAATTGAGAATTTTTAAGCCTTCCATCTTGCTGAAGGTTTTTGCCCCAACTCCTGGTATTTTCTTAACAGATAAAGTCTTCATGAAATGATCGACTTTGCTAGGGGGGAGAGTAAATTGTCCATTTGGTTTTTTTAAATCACTTGTAATTTTAGCTAGTAATTTATTGGGAGCAATCCCCGCAGAGGCTGTAAGCTGAACTGTCTTAAAAATATCGTCCCTAATCGTTGCCGCAAGTTTACTCGCACTCGATGTTTGGCAAAACCTAGTAACATCAAGAAAGGCTTCATCGAGGGAAAGTGGCTCAACTTTGTCAGTATACTTATAGAATACACTGCGTATCTCTTGTGAGATTTCCTTATAAAGATCGTATCGAGCATTAAGAAGAATGAGGTCTGGGCACAATCTTAGCGCCTTACTGGAAGACATTGCGGAGCTAACGCCAAACTTTCTTGCGACGTAATTAGCAGTTGATAAAACACTTCTAGTGTCTGGAGGTCCACCAATAGCAATGGGTAGTTTCTTGTACTTTGGATTGTCTCGCTCTTCAACTTGAGCAAAGTAGCAGTCCATATCTATGTGAATAATTTTTCTAAGGGAGGAGTTAGAAATAAAGTCCGCCACCTATTTGAATTTGCATATAAGATGGTTCTTGAGTTCCAGAGTAGTACTCATCAGTATGTTGGGTTGCTTTCGAAGCACCATCAAGAGTCACTTTTGAATCTTGGGAAGTTTGTTTAAGTTTTATGAGAGATCCTTTGATAAAGGCATAGAAATATTCACTATTGATGAGCCTCACTCCCACCGTCGCTTTAATAGGAGTAAACTTAGCTTCTGATACTCTATTGCTAGAATTAGTATCATCAGAGAAAGTGATGTTAAGGTAGTCTTTTCTCAAACTCATTCCTGAGCCGAATGAACCAAATATTCCTAATAAGTAATATTTCAACTTAAAGTTTAAGTTTATGCCTGCAAGAGCAATCAGGTCCCAATGTTTTTGAGTACTTTGGAATGAGTCAATAGTCGCAGAGTCAAAGGGGGAAACATCATCTTTTTTTATTTCTCTTTTATTAATTTCCCAGTAGTTAATATCTCCACCTAAAAAAAACGAAATAAAAGAGTTGCTAAATATTTCTTGTCCAAAGCCAAACGATAGGTTTGCGCCTATAGGAAGTGAGAAGTTGTTATCATTTTTCATCCCAAAGTCAGATCCAGTTATGACACCACCACTAAACTCTACATAAGTTGATCGATTATCATAAGAGAAAGCACTGAGGGTAAAAATTAGAAGAAATAAAGTCATTTTCATATTAGAAAATAATAACAAAAATTTCTGAATTAGAAAATGAGCGAGAGAGACTCCCTCGCTCAAGAAGTTTTTTATCAGACTATTTAACTATTCGGTCAAGTAATCTTTTAGCTGCGTCTTTTCCTCCTAAACCAAGGGCAAGAGCACCTCCTATACCAAAAGCAATTCCAAGTGCGGCTATAATTATTTGATAGCTTGTACTCGTTATTTGAGGTGCAAGGTTTGCTTTATCTAAGGCCATTGAGCCAGACACAATTAATATGGCAAACTTTGCAATCTTCGCCATCGTTTTATTAGAACTTAATGCTTTCTCAGCGAGTTGAGCAAGTAACATTCCTACAACTAAAATGAGAAGTCCGCCAAGCAGGGCAAAATAACCGTTTGCCAATTGTGAAGATATGTCAGCGAGAAAATCTAATTTTAGAGCGTTTAGACCTTGGGCAATGACAATTACAATCAGTGAAGTAAATACAACTGTACCAATGATCTCTGAAAGTGTTTTTCCTTGAATTTTTGAGCTTGAAAAAAGACCTGTTCTTTCAGGTAATTGGTCAATACCACCAACTTTAAGAACATCTACAAGAATTTTTTGAATGATCTTAGCAACATAAGTACCAATACCAATCACAGCGAGTGCAACAATGATATGTGGTAGAGATGAAATGATAGAGTTCACTAAGTTTTCAATAGGATTTGAGATACTTTCTAGCTTAAGTGCTCTTAAACTAGCAGGTAAAATCAAGAGAAAAGTAAGAGATGAAAGAACTGTTGTAATAACCTGAGAGATAGAAGAACTAGAACCTGTTACACGGTCAAGTCCAAGTTTTGAATCAAGGTCAAAAGTTTCGAAAAGACTTTCGAGAATAATTTTAACAATTTTTGATGCATAGATTGCAACTGCAAGTAAAAGCGCAAAAGATAATAGGTTAGGTAAAAAACCCACCATCTTATTAAGTAGCTGATTTATAGGCTCAATGATTGATTGTAAGCCTAGGATTTCGAAAACATTTACAAAAACCATGAGCATAACAACCCAAAATGTAAGCTTTCCAGCTGCTCTTGGAAGAGCTTTTTGCTTAGCAAGGCCAAAAGTTTTAGCATACTTATCACTAAGTTTTAAAAAGCTTAATCCGTTTGAAACAACTGATTTAAGGACAGTTGCGATAAGCCAACCCACAATAAGGGTAATAATGGCGATAATGAAAGGTTGATCTGTAAACTGCGTCATGAGTTCATTTATTGATTGCATAGCTTTAATTCTCCTAAGTTAAATAATTAACCTATGATTCAAAAAATAGAGCTATTCTGTCAACAATAGAGTCTTTTCGACAGACTTGTCTTTATTACGCGGCTACTAAATACAATAAGGCTTCTGGTAACTCTGACACATTCTTTTAGTACAAATGCTGTGACCGTTCTTACTTGTTGCACAAGTGTTACAGCCGTCAAACCACGTTCTGTTGGGGCAGTTTTTATAGTCAAACCGATGATGAGTTTCACATTCGTGATTTTTGAATTCCATGAAGTCGTTATTAACTGTACTTAAATTCACTTCATTAAGTTCTAAAGCAGGAGAGTGATCAATCTTTATATGAGTATTTTCTTGGCAAATCTGGTTAAAGATTTCTACATCAAAATGACCAAGCTCTCTCATTTCAAGAGCTTTCTCTAGAATAACTCTATCTGTGAGGTTGTGAGATATTTTAAAACTCCCAGATTTTGTTTCAGGGTGATTATCACAGATTCTAAAACTCAAAGTGTAGTTATTGTCGAATTTATTAGTAGACTTACAATATGTTGTCGAGTGCTCACAGTTTTCTTTCTGAGCGAGGAGAGTTAATGAAGTGAATAATAGTAAGATAAGAGTATATATTTTCATCGTCGAATTCCTTGAAAAGGTTGAGGGGCTATATTTATTCAGATGAAGCGAGAATGTCAAGTATGTAATGAGTGCGCTATAGTATGAAGATGGCACCAAACCTATGTTCTTTAGCATCTTATGAAAGTATAGAAGACTTGATTCTTGATATGGGGATTTCTACAAAGTCTGGAATTAAAAAGCACTTAACTAAAAAAGAGCGTTCAAAGAGGGTGATTCAATTTAAAGATTATTGTGTACCGATAGGCTTACTTAACCTTAATAAAGTGAACCCTCGCTTTAAAGGATATCTTCCAGAAGTTTTACTTGAAGATGATAATTTTCTTTTTTTGCATAAACCACGCTTAGTTCATAATTATCCACTGAGTTATCATGAGATGGATAATCTTTTGAGCTTTATGAGACAAGAATCAATCGTTCCTTTTTATCAAAGTCTGTACTCTGATTATGGATTACTTAATCGTCTCGATTTTTTAACCTCAGGGATTCTTGTGTATGCAAAAAGTGATGAAGTCAAAAGGGAAGTTATGAAGCACCACCGCAGTATTTTTCGACAAAAATTTTATCTGGCAGTTATTGAAGGAAAGGTCCCTCCAAAGTTCGAAGTATGTGAAAGGTTATTACCGTCACAAAAAAGTGGTATGAAAATTAAGGTCGACTTGAAAGGTAAAGAAGGAAGTATTAAGTGTGAGTGCTTAGAGTATAGTAAACAAAATAATCTCAGTTTATTGAAAGTAGAGTTATTTGAGGGGCTGAGGCATCAAATAAGAATCTTGCTCTCTCATTATGGAACTCCAATCAAAGGAGACCCTTTGTATGGAAATAGTGAAGGAGAAAGAATGTTTCTTCATCATCATCAGTTAGAGTTTAATTATCAATCATTAGCAACACAGATTACAGATACGAATTACTCTTTATTTAAAAGAATTTTTCCATCTCTTGAATAGAGACTGTTTCCCCTAAAAAGTGAAGCTTTCCATTTTTAATTAAAAAATAAGCAGGGATTCCGACAAGGTTTTGTTCAGCTAAGAAATTTGTAATATCAGGATTTTTTCTAGTCCAATCTGCTTGGTATAATGTGATGTTATTTTTTGCAGCAAAGTCATTAAAACTTTGAGTATGCAAAATAGCTTTTTTATTCACTTGGCAAGTAAGGCACCACTTTGCGGTGAAGTCTACAAAGATCACTTCCCCTTTCTCTATAGCATTAGGAATTGTTTCTAAGTTCCAAGTTTTCCATAAAGAATTATTGGAAGAAATTTCATGCGGCGATTTTTGAGAATTCTGAATCTTAGAATATTTCCTCATACCGAGATAACAAACTAATGCAGCAAGAACCAGCGTTGAGAAAATATTTTTAGATATTTTTTGATAATAAAAGATAGAAAAGAAAATCATTGAAAGTAGTCCTAGACTATGAAACAAAACATCCTCTGCTCCTGTAATCGCAATCAGTACATCCAAAAGCCACAAGCATGTGAATAAAAGAGAAAGTCCTAGGAAGTATTTAAACTTTTCCATCCATACTCCAGGCTTAGGTAGTAAGTTGAGCATTTTTGGAAAGATCATTGTCATAATAAAAGGAAAACATAGCCCCAGTGCAATGGCACTGAAAGTAATAAGAACATTCAAATTGCTAGTGGTTAAGGCGAAAGTCAGTGCGGTTCCTAAGAAAGGAGCGCTGCACGGAGTGGCAAGAATAGTAGCGAGTACTCCTGAAAAGAAATCAGCAGCGTAAGAGTTTTCGAACTTTGCATTAGCAAGCTTATTTCCTCCTGGAGTGATGAACTCAAAAAGACCGAAGAAATTTAAGGTCATGATAAATAACACCACAACCATTAAAGCAAGAAAGAAAGGGTTTTGGAGCTGAAAGCCCCAGCCAACTTGTTCGCCTGAGCTTTTTAATAAAATAACAAGTGTTCCTAAGGCAAGTAGTGTACTAAAAACCCCTAATGAATAAAGAGAGTTATGCTTAATAAGATCTTTATGAGTTGTTTCTTTTGATTTAATGAGACCAAAAAGTTTGAGACTAATAACGGGAAGGACACAAGGCATAAGGTTTAAAAGTAAACCACCAGCAAATGCGGATAAAAGAATTAGCCATAGAGGAAGCTCTTTTTGATGAGAGTTTGATTGAGGTATCATTTTCTTCGGCGGAGCTTCCCTTGTGTTTTCTTTCTGAAAACTAGTAAAACTCTTTTCTATAATATAGCTTTTTTTAGTTTTAGGGTCTTTAACAAGAAAGCTAAATTCGAGAGCATTTATAAATTGATAATTTTCAGGAAATAAAGTTTCAGGTTCGTTGTAATGTCCAACCCACTCTAGATTTATTGAACCAGAGGATTTAGAGTCAAACCTAGGGTGCTTAAATAAAACCATATTGCTCGGCATGGGAATAAGAAAAGCTTCACTTTCATTAATCTTTGAGAATCTCTGAGAAGAAAAAGTAAACTCAAGTTCTTTGTCTTCCTTTCCTTTATAAAGTTCAAACTTAAAATCGTGAAGAGCTAGAAGTACTGGAATGTTCTCTTTTATTTTTTTTATTTTGCTCTCAGAAAGTGAGAGCTGTCCTGGCCACTGTGGTAAACCTTCTTGGATTGGGGCAGAAATAACTTTTTTACCCGGGATGCATATATCTTTGCAAATAAGCCATTTTAAATTCAAATTAATCGAGCTTTTACCTTTAAGGTCATCTTTTTTTAGTTTATGGATAAAGTAAACTTTTCCTTCATAGCCATAAGTCCAAATATCTCCGTCTTCAATATGCCTTTTTGGGGCAGGCCATTCATATGAAGAAAAAGAAATTCTCTCATCGCCAGAGGTGTAATTAAACTCAATTGGTAGACCTGAGTCTCCAGGATTCTTCCAATATGTATGCCAGTGGTTTTCATGGTCAAACTCAAGGATAACTTCGAATTCATTTTGGTCACTAAGGTGGTTTTGTGCACTTATATGGACAAGTTGATCGCCTGTTTGAGCAAAGGTTGTCATCGATAATAAAAATAGAAATAATAGCTTCATACTTAGTGCCTCTGGTGGAGATTCTTTTCTCATTAGTATATCAAAGATAAGGAGTTTTTTTGAGCAAAAGAAATGTCAATTCTATCGTTTGTTTAACGGAAGAGAGTGTTGAAACACTATTTTTATTAAAAAAAGAAAACTTGATTAAAGGAGTTTCTATTTATGCGATGAGACCAGTCGAGGCCCAGTCACTTCCAAAGGTAAGTACTTTCTTAAAAAGCAATATTGAAAAAATTAAAGAAATTGCTCCCGATTTAGTTATTGGCTTTTCAGATATTCAACAAGAGATAGCAAAGAACTTAGTTGCTGAAGGGTTGAATGTTCTTGTGACAAACCAACGTTCAATTGAAGAGATACTTGAGTGGATATATCGACTCTCACTTTTAGTCGACGCTAAGGAAGAGGGGCTTTTATTAATTAAAAATTTAGAATCGATAATCAAAAAGGTGAAAAAGCGTGCAAAATTTCTAAGCTGGAAACCGAAAGTTTACTTTGAAGAATGGAATGAACCTCAGATGAGTGCAATCAAGTGGGTGAGTGAGTTGATTGAGATTTGTGGAGGAGAGAATATCTTTGCCGAAAAAGCTAATCAAGCGATGGCAAAAGGAAGAATAGTAGAGTCTAAAGATATTATAGAAAAAAATCCAGATATTATTTTTGCTTGTTGGTGCGGTAAAAAAGTTAATATCGAAAGTATTAAGGAAAGAGAGGGATGGGGAAGTGTTAGTGCAGTGACTAATAACCGAATTTTTGAACTAGCTCCTGAAATTTTCTTACAACCTGGCCCAGCTCCTATATTAGAAGGACTTGATCAAATTTTGACAATTTTTGAACAATTGCAACCTTGACTTTACTTTTATCCGTATTAAGTTTTGAGTATGAAATTTTTATTTTTAATATTCGTGACGCCCCTTCTCTACGCCAGTAATGGTCAAGGAGAAATTAAAGAACAGCAATTCAAAAAACTATTTGAACAAATGGACTCTCGCTTTGAAAAAATACGAAAATCAATGGATGAGATGATGGGGGATGACTCTGTCGATTTATTTGGTTCAGTAAGTAATGTGGCGAAAAGTCATGGGCAATTAGAAACTAAGTGGACTAATGCACAAAAGGGTAAGAAAAACTTAGTGATTACGATGCCAGAAAATCATAAACTTGATGTAAAGGTTCAGAATTCAAACGTCACTATTAGTGGTGACTTGAAAGTTGAAACGGTTAACAAAACTAAATATGGAGAGTCTAAGTCCATAACCCAAGAACATGTTTCAAGGCAGTTTCCCTTGCCACAAGGGTGCGATGAAAAAAATTATGCAGTTAGTGAAAGCAAGAAAAATGGCCAGCTCCAACTAACGCTAACTTTTCACTGCAAAGAAGAAAAGATGCTTTTGAAAAGTGGAGGATCAACTATTTAGGTCTTTTCCAATCAGGGATCTCTAATATTTCATCACGAATTCTTTTGTAACTTTCAAGTCTTGAAAGAACTTCCTTAGAGCAAGGCTCATTAAAAAAACATCCATGCGAAAAATCTTCATGTTTGCAATCATTAAATTTACACTTTGAGAATAATTGAGCAAGGTCTGGAAACAGAGGTGTTAATTCATCAATGGTAATATCTTGTATTGAAAGAGTTCGAATCCCTGGAGAGTCAATAATTTTAAATTCATCAAACTCAATCATTTGAGTCCAAGTTGTTGTGTGAGTCCCTTTACCAACTTTCCCAATGGCCTCACTTGGAAGCTCAAACTCTTGATTTGATAAAGCTGAGATAAGTTTACTTTTACCCACACCTGATTGTCCGAGCATAATGACTGTTTTATTTGCTAAAAAATCTTTCAAATCAACAAGTGATGGAAAATCTTTGTGTTTCAAGTCTTGGTCAAGTGCGCTGGTAAAAAAAACTTCTAGTTCTAGAGGTTTAAGACGTTCGATTTCAAAATCAAAGCTTAAATCTTTATCAAAGTCTTGGTCGATTTTATTAAAAATAATTGCAGTAGGGATATCCCACTGACAGGCGCGTGTGAGAAACCGATCAAGCATTCCTCTTTTGTAGTCAGGTTTTGAAACAGTCATTACTATAAGAAGAAGGTCAAGGTTAGAAGCGATTGGTTTGATTTTATTCTCTCTGATTATTCGTCTAAATATGAGGTTTCTTCTGTCTGTAAGTTTATGGATTGTATAAGCACCAAGGGAGTCTGCAATAACCTCTATTTGGTCTCCAACAACGAGAGTATCGTGCTTGAGAAGGTTCCCCATGGCCTGAGCTTGAATAATTTCACCAGTACTGATGAGTTTGCATTCAAAGCTTCTCCTGGCCGATTTATAAATAATAGCTTCTTGAGTCTGTGCCATCTATTCAAGTTACAGGTGATAGTGCTTGTTGTGAATCGTATTTGAAGTCTTGACAGCTTGCGCTAAAGTTAATAAGTTAGTTCATTATTCTGATATATTCTGCGCACTGGTAGCTCAGCTGGATAGAGCAACCGCCTTCTAAGCGGTAGGTCACAGGTTCGAATCCTGTCCGGTGTGCCATTCTATTTTGCCTCTAAAGGTATCATAAACTAGCACATAACAGACTTTAGGGTTTTTCCAATTTGGCCTTGCTGGACACATTTTTCCCGTTTTGCTGGACACATTGTGTCCACGTTTTAGGTAGTCCTCTCGTTAACCGATAAAGGTAGTGAGGTCTATATCATGTCTATTCAACAATGGTCTAAGTGGGGTGCTTACTGGGATAAGTCAGCAAACCGTTTCTATGTTCGAAGGAAAAAAGTTCTTAGTGACGGGAAGTCTGAGTACGAACGAATGCCTAACAAGAAGTATGAAGCTTTTTGCACTAGTGAACAAAAAATTAATGAATTCCTAGAACGTGAGAATTATCGAAAGCTACGTGAAGAAAGGGCCAAGAAACATTGGCAGTTAAAAACTTCTTTCCTTAGTTCAAAAGATACAGGAAAGGATTTCTATGATTGGGTTTATACTCGAACTACAAATGAGCGTTATTCAAGAGAAACTGTTAGTTACGTAAAAAATCATGTTGTTGATTACTATGAGGAGAAAAACAAGCCTGATTATATTGAATGGTTTGATCTAAATTCACAAAATGAACTAGTGCTATCTCTAATGGATAAGTCTCTTTCAGTTGAAACTATAAAGTCTATTAAACAAGCTCTGAATCTGTTTTTTCAATTTTTGAATGAGAAGAGTAGTGGCCAGATTGATAGGTTTAAATTTACTTTCCCGCTCTTAGGTTCGGCTGCGGTTAGGAAATATGAAAAACTACGCAAGGAAAATAACAAGCATAGAGATAAACGTCTTAGCGGCGAAGACTATATTGATGAAGATACCTTTCATAGGATCTTAAAGTTTTGCTCTAAACAATACTCAGACATTAGACCATCATGTCAGCCAAACATTATGATTCCAGCTATATGGTTAAGCTATCATTACGGACTTCGTCGTTCAGAGTCACTAGCAGTGGATGTTGAATGTTTAAAATACGATTACCTAAATGTACATCGACAGATAGGGAAAAAGGGAGAGTTTAAGGAACTAAAATGGGGACATTTAAACAGAAAGATTCCACACTTTTACACTAGTGCAAATCTAGATGAAGTTCATGCTTATATTGAATCTATGCCTAGTATTAACCCTGATAGTTTAACAAAGTCATGGGCTTATATAATGAAAGAAATGAAACTAGGATTCACTTATCACAATCTTAGAAACTCATACTGCACGAACCTTTTTAGAGATATGGTTAAGCTAAATATATCGCCAGTCGAAATTCAAATGGCAATGGGGCACACAGATTTAAAGACGACACAAAAATATTGTAGAGATTTTAGAAAACTAGCGGGCACTACTTATGTGCCTAAGAAAAAAGCATCATAAAGGGGAAATATGAACAAATTTATTATCTTAACGTTAACGTTTACTTACTCAATTATTGCGGCTGAGGGACCATCAAAAGGATTCTTTATAAACTCTAAAGCTAAAAAATGTTGGTATAAACAAAAGATCGTAGAAGAAGGTAAATATTTTACAAAAATAGGAACTTCTATCAATAAGATACTAACATTCGATAATTCTAAATGTATGGATAATAAAGATATTTCGAAACAGTTAATTAATAATGTTGTGTCTCGATGGCACGGTAACAGTGATGTGAGATATAAAAAAACATCAATGTCTGATATAACAAAAAAATCTAGTAATCAGAAAAAGGGTTACTGCGTGCAGTCTACTTATGAAAATATAGCATTTCTTGTTGATTATAAAATAAAAGGGAAGTTCATTACTTCAGTGCTGCATACGTCAGCGATACAGGGATGCCATAAATAATTTTGTTATCGGAATAAGAAGGAAAGAATAATGGGTGAATTAAAACAAGATGATTTACAAGAATTGATAGATGAAATTCTTAATCCATATGAAGCACACGACAAGAAAACACTAAGAAGTAAACTACCTCAGGAACTATTAGGTTTCACTCGTAATTCATGTAGAGATAGAAACATTTTTCTTTTAAATCTACCGCCGAGGTTAGGCAAAACCTATGCTTTAACTGATTTAATCGTTAAGGAAAGCTTAAGCGGCACATTAATAGTAAGTGACTCAGACCTAAATGCACGAGAGATTGAAACAGAGTTGAAACGAAAAGCTAAGGAACGAGATACAGATCTGACTGTACATAGAGTGATTAGTTCCAATTTTAATTATAAAGTTGAAGGTTTTGAATTATCTAGTTGCATTAAAGAAGATGGATATAAAGGGCAATGCAAAGGATGCGACAAGCAAGGGAGCTGCTCATACTTTCACTCTCTTAATCCAAATGATATTGAGCCTGATGTATTAATTGTAAATACGAAGATGATCTCTAACCCAAATGGGAAGTTTTATACTGAATGGGACGGACAGTTTCTTCAGTTTTTAGCTAGTTCCAAGTATATATGGTTTGATGAAAGTACTTGGTTAGAAATGTTCATCAGGGCTAAAAATGATAAATCCTATGACCTAGTTCAAGAAAATTATGTAGAACTTTTTCGAGAAAACTTTAAAGATGATTTAGTCGAGAATACAGATATCAATAACGAAAGCTTTTTTGCTAGGAACTTAACTTCGGTTGATGTTGATGTTGTAGAGAATATCAAAAATAGAGTGGCGACACTAGTGCAAATTAAAAATACATTAGTGAAGAACGATTTAGATTTAAAATTTTCATTGAATTTTAGAAATGAACTAGTGGGTGAAAAAATAAAGCAATACCGCTTCACTTCAATGCTAGACTTATCCAACAAAAAGATCTTTATTACTGATGCTACGACAATTTCATCTGATCTGCTAAAGCAGTTTGACGGTTTGGAAACTAGGTTACATGAAACAACTCTTAATGACATTTATGTGAAAAGGCATCATGATTCTCGAATTTTCCAAATACCTATCTATATAAAGAAAAAAATCTTATGGAGCATTGAGAATGATGTTGTTCGAATTAATTTTCACGAATTTGAAACTATAATGAACAGGGTTTTTAAGCTAATGAAGGACAATGGAACTTTCGATAACGGCTTTGAAACAGTTGCATTATTACCTAAGAAAATGAAGGAATCTGAAGATCATGAGCGCTTGAAGAAGTACTTACTTAAAAACAACATAACTATTCCAGAGGAAGAGCATGACTTATATAATGGTAAAACTAGAGGAAAGAAGTGTTGGGAGAACTTCAATGTTTTTGACCTTTCTTCATTGCTTCCGTCACTTTCTAAAGTAGGTGTTCCACTGCCTAGCGACGAAGTTTTATTTACACATAAAGTTTTAATCGATGGTAGGAAGTTGAAAAACTTTGAGCTAGCAGCTGACCTGAGGACCAGTGCAAAAAACGTTATTAGTAAGCATTTAGATGTGAGAGTTTTTACTAGGGAGACGGTTCAAGGTATTAGATCAAATATGTTTGAAGGCGGTTATCATCATTATGTGTTTTCTCCATTTAGTCTCAGTGAATACAGGGTTATTCCAGATGTGATTGATGTTGCTTTTGCTAGAGAACTACATGAAGTTCTTGATGAGTTTAGTGACCATCGTTTAATAGCTTCACAAAAAAAGATGATTGATGCTATTAGAAGTATTGTTAATAAAAGTGAGCATGATACCTCTATAGTAATTCCTGATTCCTTGATTGTTCCTATGGGAGTTAAAGGTATAACTAAAAATACAACAGTTCCATTAGTTACGATAATCGAAAAATTGGGACAAACCGTTTCAAAAGGTGAGGTTGTACGAATAAAAATG
>Ga0114957_1001537_pt1 | contig 24741 bp, 22 predicted proteins | sample BantaG_FD_87175 | JGI IMG/M metagenome (GOLD analysis project Ga0114957, IMG submission 87175) | Marine algal microbial communities from Bantry Bay, Ireland - BantryBay_4 metaG | ecosystem: Host-associated > Algae > Red algae > Unclassified | place: Bantry Bay, Ireland | collected 2014-11-21
CTTTGATAAGTTTTTAATTGAACCAGCTTCTGAAATCTCAACAGCTTTTGAAAAAAGCAGAGTTTTCTGTCAGACACTAAATAAGCAATACAGAGAAGGTAGCTGGAATATAAGGCAAGTCGTCCACCATATCGCAGACAGCCACATCAATAGTTTTGTGAGATTTAAATGGACTCTTACAGAAAATGAACCTACAATTAAGGCGTATGATGAAAATGCATGGTCATCTTTAGACGACTATCAAGCTCCTATAGCACTTTCTTTAACTCTTATAGAATCACTTCATAGACGGTGGGTGTACTTGCTCAAATCTTTGACAGATGCACAATTTGAACGTGCATTCATACATCCAGCATCAAATCAAACAATTAAGTTGACCCAACTGACTGGATTATACTCTTGGCATAGCAGGCACCACACAAAGCATATAGAAATCGCTCTACACAGTTGAGCTTAGACCCACTTGTCTTCTGTTGCAGAGCTTGTTTTACTTCTAGCGACAAAATAATAAACTGCTGCTCCAATCAAACCAAAAAATAAGGCTACAACTGTCCAAAGTACTTTCCCACCAGTACTCATACTTTTGTTTACTGCCCATACATCATAAATTACCCAAATGGTAGTGATCAAAGAAAGCGTACTTAAAACGCCCATCATTGCTGTTGACATAATTCTTTTTTTGTGTACAATATAAAACAATAAGAATAGATTTCTAAATTTTCCTAGTTTCCACAAATTTTGGATATTATTAGATGAACAAGTAGTAATACATTATATGACTGTTTTTTGCACTTATTGCTCAGCGAAGAAAAAGAAAGCTTCAAAACCAGTACCAGCAGTTGAGCTGTATGTCAGTAACAGAATCGACTCAACTCATCAAGCGTCCAAACAAGTTGGATTAGATTTCTGCATTCTCTCTGGTAAATATGGCTTGCTTGATGCTGATGATACAATTGATACTTACGATCATTTACTAGTCCAAGAGGAAATTGTTGCTCATGCTAAAATTGTGGCTAATCAAATTCAGCAAAAAAACATCAAAACCATTATCTTCTTCCACATCCCAACATCCGTAGACAAATACAATAAAGCCTATATTGACTGCATCAAACTAGCAGCTGACTTAAGTAATACTGAGTTGTCTCTTGTAGAAATCACAATTCCTGAATAATGAATGACAGACAAATTAGACTTTCATCATGGTGTCTCTTCATGCTAATCTGCGCTTTTTTCTCATGTAAGCAATTGCCAGATAAGCAACCGCTGGCAGCACACTCATCGCCCACCACTCATGACTTAGAACAAGCAGAACAGCCACTTTTGAAACTTGCAATTGGCTCTTGCAACAAACAAAATGAGGAGCAACCTTTGTGGGATGATGTATTAAATCAAAAGCCAAATGCTTGGGTGTGGCTTGGTGACAACATTTATGGTGACACAGAAGACATGAATGTCATGAAAGAAAAATATAACATACAATACAATCACCCTACTTACACTGAAGTCAGGGAGTCCATGGACATTTATGGCATCTGGGATGATCATGATTATGGTGTTAATGACGGTGGCGAAGAGTACTCAAAGAAAGCAGAAAGTCGAGATCTCCTATTCGAATTTATTGAGCTACCCAAAACGGATAAAGCTTGGAAACATGAAGGAGCTTATCAGTCACATATCATTAAATCAGATGGGGTTCTAGTAAAATTGATACTGATCGACTCAAGATATTTCAGGGAAAAACCATCTCGGAAATTAAATGTATACTCCAAAGAATACGGGCCAGATATTCTAGGTGAAGACCAATGGGAGTGGTTAGAGAAAGAATTACAAGACGAAAATGCAGATTATATTATTATTGGGAATGGTATTCAAATTATACCAGAAGATCACAAATATGAGAAGTGGGCAAACTTACCAAGCTCTAGAGACAGACTTTTTAATTTGATAAAAAGGAAAACCAATCAACGGGTGATCTTACTTAGTGGAGACAGGCATCTTTCTGAAGTGTCTGCCATTCAACTTGATAGCCTTTCCTACCCTTTGTATGACATTACCTCATCAGGACTTACACATACGTACAGAAGTTTTCAAGGAGAAACAAATCAACATAGAATCGGAGATGTCATCACAGAGAAAAGTTTTGGCTTGTTCAAGTTTTACAAAAATGAAGACGACGATATAAAGGTACTCTATCAGATTTGGGGTGATAATAACAAGAAGCTTCAGGAATTAGTGCTTTTTTAAAATTAATTAATACATAATAACAGCATTATATGAATTGGGGATTACTAGCTTATGGCCGCATTGCAAAAAAGTTTATTACTTCACTCAGAACGATACCAGAGGCTAGAATAGTGGGTATTGCCTCATACACTAACACTGACGCAATCAGGAAAGACCATCCCAATCTAACTGCATATAATTCTTATGATGCTATATTGGAGAATCCTGATATAGACATTGTTTACATAAGCACGACTCATAATAATCACCACAAAAATGTCATCAAAGCACTACATGCAGGCAAACATGTACTATGCGAAAAACCATTGGGCATTCATCCAAATGAAGTTGCGGAGATGACCAGACTGTCAAAAGAGAAAAATTTATTTCTGATGGAAGCCATTTGGACCAGATTTTTACCTGCCTATAGTGCGATGCGCAAACATGTTCGGCAAAATGATTTGGGAGACATCAAGTTGGTCAAAGGTGATTTCTCATTCAATGGAACCTCATTTGATAAAGAATCAAGAATAAGAAATCCGACACTAGCTGCTGGTGCTATTTGGGATGTTGGACTTTATCCAATAGCAATGGCTATAGATGTCTTTGACAAAGAACCAGAAGAGATTATATGTCATGGCTTTACAGATGATCAAAACGTCGACACACGAGCTACCATCATTCTCAATTTTGGGAAAGACAAACAAGCGGTTTTGCATTGTGGTATTGACTTAGAGACAATCCATGATGGTAAAATATTTGGTAGTGAGCAGTGGATTCATCTCCCAAATTTTTGGCACGGACAAGATTTACGTATAGGCAAATGGGATTCTAATCAAATGTATCATTATCCGATAGATTTGAGCACAAGTTTTACTTACGAAATTATGGCTTGCTATGAGGCAGTTCGGAATGGGAGGATAGAACATCCTAGGATGACGCATCGACATAGTTTGATTATTTCTGAAATAATGGATGAGGCCTTGGGTCAGGTGAAATCGTGTGATGTTTGAAAGTAAATGCTTAATCATTTATCTACTTCATATTTCCCGCAAAATCAAAGACAAGCTAATCCGTAGTCAAGTTTTGAATGATATTGAGTAAAAAATTTAGATTTTTTTCTATTTTAGGGTAACAACCGACTTCTAAAATGAACATATACTCAATGATATGAACCTAAAATTCTTAGCAATCTATTCGGATCATTCTTTTGATACAGAAAGATTATGGATATCTATCAATGAAACGCTAGTGTGTTCATACTAATTTTCTAAAGAGATCACTCTAAAATAATTTAGAAGCAACGATTAATAATTTGAATCAAAAATTTAAGCGATGTCAACACAAAAAATGAGTTTTATTGATAAAATAATTAGAAATATACTTTGTTTGCTTGGTAAAAAAGATGAGGATTCTAACCATCCTCCAAGTAACCCAGTTGAACAAAGTATAAAAGTAGACAAACAAGGAAAACAAGAAATATATTACTTTGAAGAACTCATTATAGAAAATGAAAAAGCAGTTAGTAAATCAGAATTTATTAATATAGCTAAGAAATTGTATGAACCACGCCTGAAAGACACTTTGATACCTGAAGACAATGTGAAAATATGCCCCTGTGATGGTAGAGTTGCACTCATCAGCTCAGACTCCTGGCCTGATGGCGTTTTACACCCTGGAGGTTCTCATAATTCTAATGGAAATGGATCAAATGATGGGAATACAAATTTTGCTCATTTAGTCCCAAATTATCAACATCTAATAGACATATGTAAAAAAGCACTTGGTAAGTCAAATCTGGTATCATGTGATTTTCCTGACAGAACTAATGAATCCATTACTGTGGCGTTTCTAGATACCTCTTTAGATGGCGACCTACTCTATTCATTATGCCACATAAGTAATATAAATACGAATAATATATCATTAGAACAAATAGACTGTACTAAAAATAATACGACTGATACAGCTCATGGTACTGGTGTTGCAATCACTTTTTTGAAAAAGTTTTACTCAATCACAGCAAATAAAAATAAAAAAATCCACTTACAAATATATAATGTCACTCGAATGACAAAAGAAGGTTTAGCAGTGCCACTATTTCAAGTTTTATGCGCATTGTATAATATAATACATGATGGAACAGTAAAATATATTAATATGAGTTTAGGCTTCCCTAAAGAAATACCCATCGTATATAAACTTATAAAGCGACATTTAAATCACATACCAATTACTTGCTCTGCAGGGAATGATGGACTTGACATTACTCATGGAAACAGTGATGAACATGGAAATTTTCCTTCTGGATATGCTAGAGATTACTTCTCAAAAAGTGTAATAAAACACGAACCAGATTATTGGGAATCAAACCCAATACAATTGAAAAATATTATTGAAGTATTCGGTTTGCCAAATGTAAGTGGACCACATAAAGGAGTATGGCGAAACTATAGCTCGAGTCGTCCTTCACCTACAGAAAAAATGGAATCTAATCGAATGGGTAATACGCATCCTACTAATGTTACAACACTTGACGATGCCGTTTTCGACAGAGGTATAAATAATTTTGATGGTGGCACTTCATTTGCCGCACCAAGAGCATTAGCTAAAATAATAACTTAGTATTTCCAAATGGAAGAATGAAAAACACATTAACTGTTATACTTTTATTAAGTTACTCGATATCCAACACTCAAAATTTAATTCCCGATGACATATCAGATTGTCGAAGTAATGATTCTTTAGCTTGCCAATGCTTAGATTCTTTAAAAATACATTCCGTGAATCATAGTACTCTGGCTTACGCTTTTTACTACGACTTCTTTGATGATTGCTCTGGAGACATAGATGAGATTAAAAAAAACTTTAGTCAGGCTCGTAAACATTGGGATCTTGTACCATACAAAGGCTTTAGGTATATTAACACGTATATAAAGATTGCTAAGCACTATAAGGAAACAAGTTCAGATTCAGTTATACACTATTTAAATAAAATAGAAAATGTTCCTGTTCAATATGAAAATCGTTATGTTGATAATGTAAAAGAAGCAAGCTTTTTAAAAGCATTAGCTTATCGAAAAAAGGGTGATTTAATACAGGCATACAATACTATAGATTCATTCTACCAATCTCCATTATATGATTCGCTGTACGTCATTCAACAGGCCTGGTACAATTACTTTATCGGAGATATATTAATAGGCAATCCATTTGAAGCACTCAATAAAAAATCACTGTTATACTTAGAAAAAGCAGACAGTTTATTGCTTAAATCAAAATCAGAGGATGAAGGAAATAAAGAAGAACTAAATTTTAACATAGTATACAACAAGGCTTTAGCCAATGAAAATTTAGAATTATATGAAAATGCTATTTTATATTTTCAGGAATTTTACAATCATGTGCAAAATAAAGTTGATCGCGACTCAAATCAAAAGAGGAGGTATTTACATAATATTGTCACAACTTCGAATTCACTTGGCTTTAATTACTTCAAACTAAATTTTCTAGAAGATGCAGAGTATTGGCTGACTAAATCCATTGACATTACAAGTCAGATCCCAACAAATTTCGAAGACAAAACTTTGCCATTTATAAACTTGGCTATTCTTTATCAAAACAAAAAAGAATACCAAATGGCCTATGACATATTAATTCAAGCAGAGAAGATAATAAACAATCACAAAACAGAAGGTTCAGTATATCCGGTTGAAGAATTAGAAATACAAATGGAATTGGGTAATACTCTTTTAGCTATGGACTCAATCGATAAAGCAAAACATATTTACCTTAAAACAAAAGACAAATTTTTTGAATATTTTGACAATGAATCTCATCAAGATTCAAGAAGCAATCTAAAAAATCTTTATAAAAAACTATTTAGTGGTATAACAGAAATCACATACCTACAGGGAAGCATAGAAGATCTTTATCGCAGAATTGACGAAAACAAGCATTCTATTCTACTTCACGATTTAAATCCAAATGATGAGACAACATATGCTTCAGATTCAGAAAGTCCTGATCTGACAACCATACAATACGGCGTCATTCGAGATTCAATTATAGCCATCACTTATAACGGTATACAAGGATATGAAATGCATCAATTAATGCCTCTTGATAGTTTTCGAAACTTGGTTACTAAATACTTGGATTTACTGAATCAAGTCAACTCTAATGAACATCTATCATTAAGTATAAAACTCTATAAACTATTAATTTCTCCATTAGACCTGAGGGATAACAAAATAAGGATTATACCAATTGACATATTGGCTTTATTACCTTTTGAGTCATTACAAAAAACAAATAATTCTAATTCACTGCTTTTAAGGACGAACAATATAGACTATCAACTCTCTCAGTCTATTCTAAAGGTTATTGAAAAAAGGTCTTGGCGGAATAAAACCATTCATGGATTTTCACCTGAACATACGCCTACTGACAATCAAATTTATGCGTCCATCAGAACTATCTCCACTGATAACATTAAATTAAATCAGTTAAAGCATGCTCAAGAAGAAGTGTTTGATATAATTAAATTATGGGACGGTAACTCTTCCTTAATTTCAAAACCAATTCTTATGGAGGCCTTTGAAAATGATAAAGTCATCCATTTTTCTGGACATGCAATCTCAATCACTGACACCCCTAATGGCTCATTTTTAGTTTTAAATAATGACCTGGATTCGATAAATCACAAATTAACTCTGGATGAAATTTATAAACTAAATTGCAAGAATGATTTAATTGTCCTTAGTGCTTGTGAAACTTCATATGGGAAGTTATATGAAAGCGAAGGCATTTTTAGTTTGTCTAGAGCATTTTTGTATGCTGGAGCAAAATCTGTGGTAAGTACACTATGGAATGTAAATGACAAAGCTAGTTCAATAATAATGGTAGAATTTCACAAAGAACTTCTAAAGGGAAAACGCAAAGATGAAGCCCTACGCCAAGCCAAACTCACCTACCTCTCCCAAGCAGATCCCGAATACCAACATCCTTATTATTGGGCAGGCTTTATTGCTATGGGAGATATGTCCCCACTATTTTACCCACAAAGAAAATGGTATATAGTTGGCTTTACTCTATTAGGATTATTATTAATAGGCGTATTATGCAAAAAGAAAATTAGTCCAAATCGGCTTGCAGCTTGAGTGCTTTTTGATAGTAAGCATGACTTGAGTTCTTAAGAATGCCTTCTAACAATTTATCTCGTTGTGCTGTATTTTCATTCTTAAGATAATATAAGGCTAGATACCATTCAGATCGTTCATGACAATCAGATTCTTGATCTTTCAGGTCATTCTCAAAAATTTGTTTTGCTTTTTCAAACTGACCTTCGTCTAAATAATAGTGTCCGAGTTTGCATGGAGTTAAATTAACTGGAACACCCTCCGCTCCCCGTGTAATGTTGCTTTCGATAAAGGGAGAATAATGCTTGGCATACAATTCTTCAGATGATAAAACATTTAACTGTTGAGTGAGAAGAAAAGTGACTGCTACCAATGCAAGAAGAGATGCAGCAATTTTTAACCACTTCCTACTTGTTGGTAATTTATATTCACTTTTGACATCTTCCACTTTGACATCTTCCGATTTGTTATCTTCTGTATTTTGGACTTCCCCACCCTCTACCATCACTCGCCTAATCTCATCCTCCCACATCAAATCAAATAACTCTTCAACAACATCATGGTTATCCACTGCATTCTGTAACTCAGCATTAATCTTGAGCTCAGACTCAAATGCTTGAAGCGCTTCACCTGTGAGTACACCTTTTTTGTACTCTCCGATATGTTCAAAATAATCAGTCATAACATCGCTCTTAATTGCTCTTTCAAGCTAGGATTTTCATCAACAATTTGGTAAATTTTACGTAGACACAAGTGCTTCTTTTTACGAGCCATACCTTCGGATTTATAATTCATAATTTGTGCAATCTCAACCATCCTCTTTTTTTCAGACCATAACAATAAAACCTTTCTACAGGTTTCATCAAGTTGATTCAGCAGTTTTCGTAAGGGGCTTATTCTATCACTATTTAAAATAACTATGCTGGGTTCTACGATATTTTCAGCTAGTGGAGCTTCATCTAGTTGTCGCTGTTTCTTTTCTTTCGTTACCTCTCTCAGAAATAAATTTCTAGCAATGCCAACAATATAATTATTTTGATCAGACTCTATGCGAAAATTTGGTCGATGACAGGCTTTGATAAAATTCACAATAGCATCAGAAAAGAAATCTATTGCCATTTTCTCCGAGCAGCCCTTATTAACTAATGTTCCGATGACAGTTGATCGCAAAGTTGTGTCATTAAAGAGCTCAACGATAACTCTATTTCGAGATTCTAAACTCGCTCGTACTCGTTCGACAGTGGAAATTTGTTTGATGGTGGTGTGCTATTAAATTAGTTAATACGTGCGTTTCCTATAAAGATAATTTTTATCTCTAAATAATCACACTATTTAGCGGCATCTCAGCAATAGAGCTCTTTACATGACCGATCAACATTCCTATTGAAGAAAAATCACCTGGTGGAGGTAACGAATTAAACTGAAGATTGACCATTACAAAATTAACCAAATTACCTATTATGAATACAGTACACACCCAGCATCAATCAAGTTTAATTAAGTTAAGTACACGTGAACTAGAAATACTAAAACTTTTCGTTTTAGAATACAGTGCCAAGGAAATCGCTAATCATTTATTTATCAGCCCTTACACAGTTATTACGCATCGCAACAGTATATGCAGAAAACTTAACGTAAAAAAAATGACTGGAATGGTGCGAGAGGCCTTCATCAGACAACTCATTTAAAATACACTGGTAAAATACACTTGGAATAAAATGACTTTGTGCCTTAAAGCAGCATCAAGCATCCTTTAAAAGTGAATAATTATATCAACTATTGAAACACTATCACATAACATTTTTTATAAATCAAATTTTATTACTATGAATAAATTCATACACGTTAGTTTTTGTTTTCTTTTCTCATACTGTATAGCCTATGCTCAACCAACTGGCCCAGACCTTATCATGGTATCAGTTGAAGTCTTATCTTGTGATGCGAACGGAAGTATCTCTTATGCTGCAACAATCAAAAATGTAGGAGACGTTGCATCTCAGTTAGACAACAATCAAAGCACTTGTTCTCAAATGGTCAGTATCCAAGCGTATTTGCGTGCCAATAACAACGGCACTACGTCAGGTGACGACAAACCAGCTGGTGGAACAGTTATTTCTTGCAACCCAGTCGATCTACAACCTGGCGAAAGCACAGTGAGAACATTCAGTGCAACCATAGCAGGTGGTATCGATCCAAGTGTGACACCATACCTTGAAATCTATTTAATCCCAGAAAGAATAACTGCTTTCAGCGATGTCAATGTTGATGGTAATAATTCTGGCTTCACCTCTCTCCCAAATAAAAACACAACTGGACCTGACCTCATCATGGATTCTGTCGAAGTGCTGGCTTGTGACGAAACAAGTATTTCCTACAGTGCGACGATTAAAAATGTTGGTGATGAAGAGGCTTTACTCAACAACAATCAATCTACTTGCTCTCAAAATGTTAGTATTCAAGCCTATTTACGTGTTAACAACGATGGCAGTACAAATGGTGGTGACAAACCTGCTGGCGGAACTGTCATTAGTTGTGGACAAATCATTTTACAACCTGGCGAAAGCATAGTCAAAACATTTAGTGCTACTGTTAGTGCAGGTATTGACCCATCTACAACTCCTTATCTTGAGATTTATCTGATCCAAGCTAGACTAACAGCATTTAGCGATATTAACATAGATGCAAATAATTCTGGCTTTACTAGTTTACCAACCAAGGACTCTGATTGCAACCAATTATACGAAGTGGAAGGCGGTATTCGAATTGAAGATACATCGTGTGAATATGACGGTTCTATCCGATACACTGGACAGGATTTTGAAGGATATATGTCTGGAGATTGGCACTCATTGACAGCTGGAACGACAGGTCCTCAGGGACCACAAGGAGCGACAGGTGCACAAGGACCAGTAGGTCCTCAGGGTCCTCCCGGCGTATCAGGATCACAAGCGTTATATACAAGCAGTGGGAGTCTGAATAATTCCAGCATCAATATTAACAATCAAAATTGGACACCTGTAGGACCTAGTATCACTCTTGTGAAAGTAAATAATGACAGTGCTATTGAATTGGAATTTGCTGGTACTGCAAGAGCAACCGCAATCAACTCAGGTCAGGGGATTCGATTTGAACTTCGGATAAATGGAAATTCTCCAACTCATTTTTCACAAGGAAATTTGCAACATGACAATCTAAGAGAACACATCACAGTCAAAAGTGTGTTTACGAATCTTGCAGCAGGAACGCACACTATAAGAATGTATGCACAAGTGCCAAATTCAGGGACAGCTACGGGCGTACTATTAGACCCCGGTGGTTGGGGTGCCAGAATAATAGCTAAGGAATATTGATGATTGTTCTAATATATCAACACTTTGAAAAATTATATTCTCTGTGCTAAAGAGTTGGCAACCTGTGTTGCCAACTCTTTTATTTGATTTAAAAATCATAATAAAAATATTATGAACTTGTTGCTTGCTTTGTGGCAATAAGAAATCCTAAACTGACCCGCAGACATGTCCTATTTACTCTAGCAAAAAGCATATCGGGCTAAATCAATTTAAAAATATGACTTACAAAAGCTATTAATATATTTCCACAATCATTTCTACCTCCACCGCTATATTCCTTGGTAAAGAGCCCATACCTACAGCTGCTCTTGCATGCTTTCCCTTTTGTCCAAATACTTCAACCATTAAATCTGAGAAACCATTGATGACTTCTGGATGATTCTCAAAATCATCAGTGGAATTTACCATTCCCAAGACTTTGACAATTCGCTTCACCCTGTTCAAGTCTCCAACATGATCTTTCAATACGGCCAGCTGTATAAGTCCTGATAGCCGAGCAGCTTCATAGCCCTCTTCTTGTGTCAAATCTCTACCTACCTTTCCTTTGATGTACCCACCTTCGGGACGATTGGGACCTTTGCCAGCAAAGAAAAGTAAATTTCCTGCCTGTACAACATTGACATAATTAGCGACAGGTGCGCCGGGCTCGACCAAAATAATACCCGCATTCTTCAACTTTGAATCATAGTCAACTGTTGGCAATTGTATTGATTGTTTTTTTGCTGAGCATGACATCAGTATTCCAACGAATAAAATTAAAATATAAATCTTTGGTTCTTTCATAAGCATCATTTGAAATCCTATTTTACGACTAATATAAGCCTTGCACATGAAACAATTGTTAATACTTACTACCCTTCTCACTTCATTATTGCTTGGATGTACAAGTAGTAAATCTGTCGTCAATCAAAATACTGACTCAGCTCCACCAGTTATAGCACCTTTGGTCAAAGTGGATCCGCCTAGTCACTCTTTGGACATTGACAGACTTAAACGATTGGATCATTTTCTTGAAAGTGAAATTTCAGAAAACAAGATCCCTGGTTCAGTATTGCTCATACACGAAAAAGGTGAAGAAGTATATTATAAAAGTTTCGGTCCCAAGAAGATTGGCTCTGAACTGGGAATGCCAAAGGATGAATTGTTTTATATACAGTCCATGACCAAACCAATAATGAGTATTGCTTTTATGATGCTCTTTGAGGAAGGATATTTCCAGCTCAGTGATCCAATTTCGAAATACCTTCCAGAATTTGAGACGATGTATGTGGCAACTTCAGTCAATGGTGATTACAAGCCAGTAAAAGCGAAGACACCAATTACCATCAAACACGTGTTGACACATACATCTGGTATGCTCCACGGACTGAGCGGCTCTGACCTCGCAAATGAAGTATATCAAAAGTTATATCTATCAAACCCAGCAGACATAGAAGAGCGCGTGAAGATACTGGCATCCATACCTTTGATTGGAGAGCCAGGTGAACAATGGTTTTATAGTGCTTCACCTGACATACTCGCTCGCCTGATTGAAGTGTTCACTGGACAATCGCCTGATCAATTTTTACAAGAGAGAATTTTTGATTCTCTTGGCATGACTGATACTGGCTATAATATAGCAATGGGAAGCGAGGCTAGAAAAGCAGTTCTCTACACTAGACAAGCAGATGGCACACTTGCTTTAGAAGACAATCAAACACCAGCAACTGGACATACTGTTTATGGTGGCACTCATGGTCTATTCTCCACAGCTAAAGATTATATGAAATTTAGTGAGATGTTGCTAAACAAAGGAGAGGCGAATGGCATACAGTTGATTGGCAGAAAAACACACGAATTTATGACTACTAATCAACTTGGCAACATTCCATTTGAACCTGGCTATGGTTTTGGATTAGGTTTTGGCATTGTTACCGATGTATCAAAAACGGAAAAACTTGCTTCCAAGGGCACATACTATTGGAGCGGTGCTTTTAACACCGTCTTTTATGTAGATCCTGAAGAAGAAATTACTGCAGTACTCATGATGCAATTTTATCCATATGATAATGTCTACTCAGATAAACTGAGACTATTTGTCACACAAGCAATCTCAAACTAATCAGTAAAAAGATAAAGCCGTTTTATGAAATCACAACAGTATAAACAAAGACTGAAAATCAAGCTAGAACCAGATATACCAAAAAGAAACCACCGTAAATTTTTTAACATTGACTAGCTGAGGATTCGATAGAAATTCATATCATTGAGAAAATCTTATAAAAATGTCAGCAAGAGATAAAATTGATTTAGCAGAGATTCAGATGAACATGCAATCTGCAACATATGATAACGATGTCAATGTGTGTATGCACACCAATAAAGGAGACATCAATTTGACCCTATACGCGACGAAAACACCTTTTACGTGTTCTAACTTTCTTCAACTAGCCAAAGCTGGGTACTATGATGATCTAAGTTTTCATAGAGTCATTCCAGATTTCATGATACAAGGAGGCTGTCCAGATGGTACAGGTGCCGGTGGTCCTGGTTACAAATTCAACGACGAATTCCATCCTGACCTCAAACATGATTCGCCTGGGACATTATCTATGGCAAATGCAGGACCTGGAACTAACGGTAGCCAATTTTTCATTACTCATACAGAGACAGCTTGGCTCGATGGAAAACATACAGTGTTCGGTAAAGTTAATTCACAAGAAGATCAAGATGTGGTTAATGCAATAGAAGGAGGCGATAAGATTAACTCTATTAGTGTAACACCTTAAAGACACAGAATTGACATAAACAGGTTTTTAAAGTGTTCCAAATTCGTTTAGATTTCACTGTCGATAGACCAGCTACTAGTAGCTCCTACTTACATTGACCACTAAGACGATGCTTAAATAGGAATGGAAACCAAGGGTAGTTGCGTTTCCTTTAACTCAAACGCATGATCAAAAACAGTTATGGATAACAGTTGCAATGTTTCAATGCGATTCATTTTAGGCTGACAACACATTACCTTGACTTTCAAAATCTAATGGCGACTATTTCTTCAGTATACTTTGAATAAATATCCAACTCCTTTCAGTGTTATAATCTCTGCAGTAGAATCTTTGACCAGATGCTTTCTTATCTTAGTAATATAGACATCCAAATTTCTTGAATTATAAAAAGAATCGTCTCCCCATAAGTCCATTAAAATTTGTTTTCGATGACAAGTTTCGTTTTGATGTCGACATAATACCTCAAGCAATTGCGATTCTCTATGAGACAATTGAATTGTTTCCTGTCCTATTTGAAGTTCATGTTTTCTAGGATAAAAAGAAGTACCTCCAAATTGAAATTCTTGATTAATATTCGCAGAAGCCTACCCTGTCAGGCGATATAGATTTTGGATTCTAATAATCAATTCTTCCATCGAAAATGGTTTTTTGATATAATCATTACCTCCAGCCTCGAATCCTTTAAGGACGTCCTTAGTTTGCACTTTCGCCGTCAAAAACAAAATAGGCACATTGTTGTCAATTACTCTAATGCCTTTCCCAATATCATAACCATTAGTATTAGGCAACATGATGTCTAATACACAGACATCAGGTTTTACTTGTTCAAAAGCTGCGACAGCTTTACTTCCATCTGAAATCAGATACACCTCAAAATCTCTAGTCTCTAGACTTTCTTTGACAATCGTAGCTAAAGATACCTCGTCTTCGACATACAATATTCTTATTTTATTATCCATTATGTATTGGCCATTTGATTGTGAATGTGGTTCCTACAGATTCTTCGCTTTTTACATTAATGGTTCCATCATATTGTTCGACAATTTGTTTTACGTTGTACAAGCCAAGGCCGTAGCCTTTTACATTATGTACATTATCAGATGGGACTCTGAAAAACTGGTCAAATATTCTATCCTGAAATTCCTTTGCAATCCCAATACCTTCATCAGCAATGGTAATGTACATATGGCTTTTGTAGGGCTTATCTATACTGACCAACACCTGACCTTTATCAGAATATTTAATCGCGTTTTCTATTAAATTATAAATCACACTTTTCACTTGAGAGATATTGGCATCAAGAAGTATAGTTTCATCAATGGTATTTATTTGAATAGTTATTGGTGCATCACTTAATCGTACATGCATCGAATCGACGACCTGAGTGGTCAGCTCTATAATATCGATTAATTCTCTTGGAGCATCATCGGATGGATTCACTGACAAGTGTAGTACCTTATCAACGAGTCCAGACAATCGATTCAGCTCTTTTTTGGAAATATCTAAATAGCGTTTAGTCTTCTCGGGATCTTTACCTGCGTCAAAATTTTGAATCGCCTCAATAGCCACATTGACAACTGAGATTGGTGTCTTGAGTTCATGGGTAATGTTTCCAACGAACTCATCTTTAACTCTAACCAGTTTTCTTTGAGTGATGAGATTTTTATATATAACAAAGAATGCTGTTGCGATTAATCCATAAAGAAATATTCCAAAAATCAATTCAGGGATCATATCCCTTAAAGCAATGAAGCCAAAATTTTGAATGGTTGCTGCGTAAGTTTTTCGTCCAAAAAAATCAACACCGAGTTTACCAGAATTCGTCGTAAATATTGCATTACCTGTTGGTGCTTTTGAAGCCTCAATATCGTATACTTCGATCTCAAGTTTACTTAGATTTGCCGTATCCATTTTTTCCAAAAAAATACGTTCAAGATAAGACTGTGTAGTATCGAAATCAACAACGACAATTGTATCCTGTGACAAATAAAATTCTCCATTATCATCACTCATTTTCACCTCCAGTCCTGAAACTTTTGTGCCTTCCTCCATATCCAAGCTATCAAGTATGGCATGATACAGTACGTTTAAATCTAGCTTAGCGCTATCTACACGGGCTTCTAATTCATGGTATGACTTTGAAAAACTATTTTCACTCTCAGTGTGGTAAAATATGTCCAAAAATTTATTTTCACTAAATGTGTCTTCATTGTTGTTTATAAATCCCGAGTCTCTATCCGTTTTAATGTTTTGAAAATTCCATATAGTTACTCCATCCTTACTTTGAATTAAGGTAGGTTTTACCGTCTTCCTTAGCATCATTTCATCCTTAGCATTTTCCAAAGCCTGAAAGAAAATAACATTAGATTCTGCTTGAATCGCAGCTATCTTATTCTGATAGACATTATACCCCCAATTGATAATCAGCAAACCGAGTAACAGCAGACTAGAAATAATTGCTAACAATTCCTTATTCCATTTCATGATGACATAAATATATAGTTGTATTCATCAAGATGTACTATCCATTAACCTTAATTAACCTTACATCAAGGTACGTTAACGCTGAAGGCGGGAGAGTCTGTATATATTTGTCTTCATAATCACACATTAAATATCAACATTATATTACTATGAAAAGATTAACTGTATTATCCATAACCTTGGTTTTGGCATGCTCTGTATACGCTCAAAAAGAAGGGACAATCACCTACACTCAAATCATGCAAATGGATTTCAAAGCACCTGAAGGCATGGAAGAGATGTTTAAGAATATGCCAAAAGAGAATTCCTCTAAAAAAGAACTGTTGTTCTCTAATGATAAAAGCATATACCAAAACCCAGATGATAAAATTGGAAATGAGGACAATCAAATTAATCTTGGGGATGAGGAAATGACATTTCAAATCCATTTTGACGAACCTGACGAAAAACTATTTATTGATCTAAAATCTAAGCAGTCCGTACATCAACAAGAATTCATGGGAAAGAAATTTTTAGTTGAAGGAGAACAAAGAATGATAGATTGGAAATTAGGAAAGGACAAAAAAAGAATAGCTGACTTTATTTGTATGGAAGCCAAGACAACAGTTCATGACACAATTCCTATCACCGCATGGTTTACACCACAAATTCCAATTAGTATTGGGCCTAATGGATATGGCGGTCTTCCAGGAATGATATTACAAATAGATCGAGACAATGGTCGGCAAGTCATAACAGCTAAAACAATCGATTTTAAGGCTCCAAATATTGAACTAATTGTTGCCCCTAAAAATGGCAAAAAAATAAACAAAGAGGAGTACGATAAAATTGTAGAGGAAAAAATGGTAGAAATGAAAGCGCAACATTCAGGTAGTGGAAGCACAATTATTGAAATTAAAAATTAACGACCACTTCTATTTCATTCCTTTAATCACTCATGCATGTATCTAATGAAAACGATATTAAAGCCATTCCTATGTCTATGTTTTTCGATATGTACGATTCTCGCAATTGGCCAATCAGGGTCAATCACAGGTACGATTAATGATCCAATGAACAAACCTTTAGAAGGTGCTACAGCGGTGCTTCTAAATCAAGCGGACTCACTATTAGTCGGCTTTGCTTTGACTGATTCAAAAGGTCGATTCCTGATTGATGAAGTAGCATTGAGCAGCTATATTCTTCAAATTAGTTTTCTCGGATATACAGAAATCAACCAGCTCATTGATGTACACACAAACGAAAGAATTGACATAGAGACGATCAACATGGAAGAGAGTGATATCAATCTCGATGAAATCCTCATAGAAGCAGAGCATATACCCATCCGAATGAAGAAAGACACGATAGAATATAATGCGCCCGCCTTCAAAACATCTCCAAATGCTGATGTTGAAGAATTACTTAAAAAGCTACCAGGTGTCGAAGTAGCGAAAGATGGGAGCATTAAATCAAATGGTAAAACTGTCAGTAAAGTATTGGTCGAAGGAAAAGAATTCTTTAGAGATGATCCGACTATAGCTACTAAAAACCTTCCCGCTGATGCAGTAAATAAAGTTCAAATATTTGATAAAAAATCAGACATGGAAGAATTTACTGGAATAGATGATGGTAATGAATCGACTACAATCAACTTGGCGTTAAAAGATGGTATGAAAAAAGGACTTTTTGGAAACGGAAAATTGGGCTATGGAAGCGAAGATAGATGGGAAGGGAGTTTTAATGCTAATACTTTCGGAAAAAAGACTCAATTATCTGTGATTGGAGCGGCAAATAACATCAATGAACAAACGTTTTCATTTAACGATTACATTGACCTTCTGGGTGGATTCGGAGCAGCTCTTTCGTCTGGAGAAATCAGTCTGAGTGGCGATGACTTCGATTTTGATTCCGATCAAGGATTTACGGACGCCTATTCACTTGGACTCAACTTCAACTCAACTATTTTTAAAAACACAGAAGTCGTCAGTAATTATTTTCTCTCTAGATCTGATAAAATTTTGGATAGATCATCATTCACACAGAATATTTTGAGTGAAGGAAATTATACAACAAATGAACAGTCCGTTACCAATTCTACTAATAATCAACATCGACTCAAACTGAATTTTAAAAGCAAATTAGACAGCGCTAGATTAATTACTATAAAAACCAATTTTGGATTATTACTTTCTGAGACAGGCCGGATGTTTGATCGGACCCTAAATGGATTTACTGGTACACCTGAAAATAATACTGTGACAACCAACAGTTCCGAGCGAGATAAATTCAATTATGGGATTAAGGCTAATTACAGTCAAAGAATTGGTAAGGCAAGTCGAATTTTAATGCTAAAAGGAAATATAGCCTCTGAATCTAATGAAAATTTGAGGTTAGTAAATGGGTTGAATAATTTTTTTTTAAGTTAACGAGAAGAAGCCATTAATCAAAGACAATTAGAAACGAATGATCAAACGAATTACGAAGTAGGTATTTATTATACTGAATCTTTGGGTAAGCGACAGTTTTTAGATTTGGCATATAGTCGTCAGAATTATGATAATGATTTTGAGAAAAATTTCTTTGATATTCTTCTAGATCCTAGGCAATCAGAGACATTAAATGATGCGCTGTCCGACGCCTATAATCGTTCGTTTATTTATGATCGTTTCGGAGTCACCTATAAGTTGAATCGAAAAAAATATAAAATATCCCTAGGTGCTCAATATCAAATCTCCACTCTTGATGGTGAGATAACATCTGTCGATCAGACGATAGAGAAGACGTATAAGAATATTTTACCAAGAATTAACTTTAGTTATAATTTCGGTAATAATACGCGCACCTCAATTAATTACAGTACAAGTATAAGAGAACCTTCTCTTTCACAATTACAGCCACTGTTGGACAATACGGACCCCCTATATGTTTTTCAAGGCAATCCTGATTTGGATGCTGCATATAGTCATAGAACAGAATTTGATTTTAGTAGTTATAGTTCGTTTTCTAACATTAGTTTTTTCGCAAACGCCAACATGACCTATACGAGAGATAGGATTACCAATGCTCAGTTTATTGATGAAAATTTTGTTCAAACAATTACTCCAGTAAATGTAGAAGACGATTATCGTTGGAATGGATATGCTGCCTTTAATGCTCCATTGAAGTTTTTAGATATAAAGCTAGGAATCACTCAAGACTTCAATATCAGCAATAGTATTCTTTTCTTAAATAGTATAGAAGATAAGGTACGAAGATCTCAGTACGGCGTTAGTATGAATATCGAAAATCGGAAGAAGAAGAAAATTGATTGGCTGATAGGAAGTAGAATTGGATATAGTATGGCCGCGTATGCTTTAAGTAATAATTTGAATAGAGATTATTTTGATCAAAATTATTATACGGATATTTCATCAGAGTTTTTGAAGGGCTGGTATTTTAAAACGTCGTTCGATTATAAAATTTATAGCGCTGAGGCTGTTGGAAAGCGTACAACGATTCCATTGTGGCGGGCATCACTTACAAAGAATTTCTTGAAAAACGAAAAAGGTCAACTGACGCTTTCTGCCGTCGACATCCTTAATCAGAATCTAGGAATCAATCGATCTAACTCATTAAATTACATCTTGGATGAAAGGGTAATATCACTCGGTAGATACATTATGTTAACGGTGTGATATAAATTTTCTGGATTTGGGGCAAACTCCACTAAAGGGGTTAAAGTTATAAATATTAGGCGACGATGAATTAAACTTAGTCGTAGTTTCTATTGGCTCAATTCCGATTTCATTTGTAACCAATTTTGGGAACGTATGGAATGTTGTAACGCATCGCTGGAACAGATTTAATATTCTAGAAAAATTCCATCCTGACCTCAAATATGATTCGCCTGGGACATTATCTATGGCAAATGCAGGACCTGGAACTAACGGTAGCCAAATTTCATTACTCATACAGAGACAGCTTGGCTCGATGGCAAACATACAGTGTTTGGTAAAGTTAACTCACAAGAAGACCAAGATGTGGTTAATTCAAAAGAAGGGGGTGATAAGATAACGTCTATAACTATCTCATAAAACTTCAAGATCGAGTAGATGCCAATCGCTTAAACAATAGAGAATAATTGAAGAAGAGAGTCAATGAGTGAAAGTTTGATCTGGCTGTGTCGGATTGAAAATCATCAATTTCAAAACTTTGGAATACCGGATTAAATGGATTAAAGATATCTTCATTACTTCTAGAATATGCATAACCTAAGCCTGCGGAAAATCTAAAATTTCTAACTGTAAATAATCCGCCTGCAGTAGCATGGTATATATTCCATGAAAACCGAAACAGTCCACGGTCACCACTTCCATTTATATTTACGTCGCTTTTCGAATTTAAATCCGTCCGCAACCCACAAAGAAGCGTAAATGAATCTGATACTTTATTTTCGTACCCGATCGAAGCATTTGTGACTTGTTCTGAACCATCAATGAGACGATATCCAATCTCTGAATCAGGATTCTGCAAAATCGTGTAAGGGTTGATTCCTGTAAAAAACTCAGCACTGGTATACAATTTATGTCCCTCATCAAACTTTATCACTCCTCCAAATCCAAATGACCACGGATATTTATAATTAGACCCTAATCCATTAGCAGTCTCCTCTAACACGTTTGAAAAATTACCATCTGAAAATTGCGATTGAACAATTTGGTACGAACCACTATCAAGCAAATAGAAATAAGGTGGCGTAGTGACAGTCAATCCTATCGAGTATTTTTTTCGACGCCACAAAAAACCAAGTTTAGTATTCAATGACGGAAAAGTTGTAGAAAATTCATTGAAAGAAGTAAAACTGCGCTGCCCATCACTATTTGTTAAATTTGATACGCTACCATTGATCAATAAAAATTGATTTTCAGAACGAATTGTTAGACCTTGTGTAAATCCAAACTGAAATTCTTCTGAAACATTATAAGACAATCCAAATCCTAAATAATCCTCACTTACTTTATCTGAATAATTACTTGTTCCAAGAAAATTTTGTGACCGAGAATCAACAACATCAAACTGATTGGCAAATCCAATACTAAAACTTCGCTTGGAAAATATACCTAAGGAAGATTTTATTTTTGAATTTTGAAAAAAAGGAAAATCAACAACCGCCATGTTAGGCAAGAGATCAAAGTCTGATATACGCAAGTTATTAAGCTGTGAAGAGTTCGTGTTTATAATGGAATAATTTGGTGAAAACAAACTCAGCGAAAATCCACCTACTGTATCAATACCAATAGCTGCAGGATTATATAACAATGCAGAATTGTCGTCGACTCCACCTATAACTGCACCGTTAAGCAATTGCGCTTTTGTCCCATAATTTAGATTCCAATAATTACCAGCTAATTGGCTAATCAAGGCAGATTTACAGAATACAAGCAAACAAACACAAACAGCTAACTTTCTCATCTAAGACTTTACAATATCTGACTAAGATAATATTCTTGTACAATGTTAGCTCAAATTTTTAAAGTTAAGAGAGAGTATACCTACAACAACTATGAAGTCCCTCAAGAGCACTATTCGATTTTTGAGCATATTGTTCCAAAGACTTCTAAAAAATAAGTAGCTCAAAACTTACTTAGAAAAAGTAACAATAAGCAAGATTTCTGCAGAAGCGCTGCACTTAAGAAGCAAAATATAGAATCAATTAACTTATGGATTAGTGTAAAGCGAAATTGATTTTCTTTAAAAATCGTCACATAAAAAAATCAAGAATAGCAACATAAACTAATACGTGCCATTCTTGATAACGGGTTAAAGATATTATTTATGCCTAGTGGATTCTATTTTGAGCGTAACAATTATATCTGAAAATTGATCAGGTCAAGTCAACGAACGCAGTCATGGTAACCCATATTAATGCGCATAGACCTATAATCTTGTCAATTTACTTGTTAGAAAGTAAAAAGACAACTCTCACTAGATATACGTTTTAATCATTAGCATTGATTCGGGCAAATGCTGTTCCATTAACACTGCCTTCTATATACCATGATCTTGGTGTATTTGTGCTTACATCGACACTCAATGCATTCCAGTTTTCATAATCAGACTTATAAGTCTTTTTAAATTTCTTCTTGTTATCCACTGTGAAATTTTCATTCACACCTATTGTAGCTCCATTTAAACAGCCAGAGCTCGTAGACTGAACAATAGACCCTCCTAAGTCTATATCAAAATCAGCTTTCTCCTTTTTCCAATTACCATTATTCTTTTGCTTGAAATGTTTTCCTTTTACTACCAATTTGTTGTTGCCGCCAAATACAGATTCTGGATTTTTCGATTTTGTCTTCAATTTGAAAGAAGCCTTTTTTCCTGAGGTTAAATCGCGATCAATCCAATCCGTTTTAAAGTCTCTTATTAGATCTTGGTCCTCGATGGTAATAGTGAAAACAATTGTCCTTTCATTACCATCACATGTGTAAGTCATCTCACCATTAAAAGACCCCGCACATGGGACAGAAACTTGAACTGATAAGCCATTACCAATATCGTCACCATTAAATGTCCAACTTACATTTCTTATTGGGGATTGTCCATTATTGATTAGGTTAATAGCTGTTTCTGAAATATCTACTAGAAATGAAGGAGACAAAGTGTATTCACCCTCCTCACCTGGTACTGGAGTATACCGCACAGCTGCATCTCTTTGAGCTAAACTTAGAGTCGGGGCAACTACGCAAACAATGTCTTTAACATCTTCCCAATCAAAAGTTCCAGTTTTTTGAACTGTAATGTGCTCAGTTAAAGACACGTTACATGCTTCCTCATATGGATCATTTACTACTGGAGCATACAAGGTCAGCATTACCACATAAGTACCACTCACTGCATATTCGTGAGCGATTTCACCAAAATCACTGTCTCCTGCTTTTTGTATTTTTGTTGGAGATCCATCGCCAAAATTCCAAGATAAGGTTGCATTAGGGTATAAATTAGCTACTGCCATTTGCGACCATGTAAAAGAGAATTTCAAGTCATCTTTAATTGCTGTTGGGGTTGCACTAAATTCTGGTGTGCATTCTCTATCAAAACTAGATAATCCCAAGCGACTTGGTTTTCCCACAACTTCCATGTATCCTCTATAAAAATTCAGCGCTGCCTTGAGACCATTACTTTTCATGTAATCGATCATGTAGGGAGTTCGATATTTCAATTTAATAATTAAACCATCCGTTGAGTAATAATACAATTTTCCAGCTATACATATGTATCCATCGTCACTTAGAAGCGCAAGTTCAGAGTCGTCTAGTCCTAAATCTTTGACATTATTTAAAGCGTCAGCAGGATTATTTGGAATACCAGGAGCTTTAGCACTGCTATTTATTCTTGACATTTCATGTGCAACATCATTTGAATATTGTTCAAATTTAGAATCATGATTATATGATTGAGTAAATTGATTAAGTATATAATCAGATTCATCCTGTCCGTCTGGTATAGCATTCTTCGCACTTTGTTGTGATTGACTCACATTTGCGATACGACTATCTAAATCATTGATAATTTGATTCAAGCGATACTTTGAACTTACACAAAAATAATGACCATTGTGTGTCAAACCTGAATAGTTAAAAGCAGTTGAACCTTTTAAAGATTTAAAATCTGTATCTGAATTAATTTCTTCATGTACATCAATGTCTTTCTGACAACTTTGAATGATTGTCATGGAAATAGCACAACAGATCATTAAGTAAATTAATTTAACATTAAACGTTTTCATATTATATTTTTAGTGATTAATACTCATTGTTACGGGTGTTTTAAAAAAAATCTTTATAGCATTTTGATCAAAATAAATTTTATTAATAAATCAGTTATCTATACTAGTCAATTGGAAATCCTATTAATTTAAATAGCACGAGTTCCATTATATTTTAGATGTTTTCGATTTGATTTATGATTAGCAATTATTCCTAACTAAAAACGATTTGATCCTACGATGTAAATTTGTAGATATCGATAGTGTTCTATGTTAGTGTATTCCCTATTTAGAAAACAGGGGTTAACCCTATATAAAATATTTATATAAACATCAATTGGTAAAACAAATATCAATTGATAAATAATAGAGTGTAAATAAATTTTAATGGAATATTTATTACAATAATTTATCTGTACATTAAAATATATTACACCCTATTTATTTAAATTTTAATTTAATTTATATAAAATGTCCTAATTCATATAGCTCGATTTATAAATTGAAATAGATTGAATATATAATTTTTAATTTAATATAATCCAAATAGATAAATTGATATATTTTGGTGATTTTTACACAAATTCTATCAGCTATGTAAGATCATGTTTAACCAACATATTATAAAATATGATGAAGTAAACATCCCAAATAGATATTAATTATTAAAGGCATATTATCAAAGTATACTATTGTCTATTTAAGATTATTTAGGGAGATTCAGAAGTAAAAGCAAAAGTCCCTAGATACGAAATATTAGTAGCCTCGGGATTTATCCCGAGGCGGATTTAGAAATAGAAATGCAATTTGGCGTGATTTTTTATAAAAATCAGGGCACATTAATTTTATACAGTTCTTTATTAATTGTATCGTTCGGTTTATATATATATATATATATATATATATATATAGTTAAACTAACTTATGCCATTTATAGTTTCATTTGGCTTTGTTGCATGAACATATTATAAAAAATGATCAAGTGTTGTATTTTAGAGTTGCAAAACTGAGAAAACACAAACTACTTGATCACATGACAAAGTTAA
>Ga0114957_1001538_pt1 | contig 24717 bp, 25 predicted proteins | sample BantaG_FD_87175 | JGI IMG/M metagenome (GOLD analysis project Ga0114957, IMG submission 87175) | Marine algal microbial communities from Bantry Bay, Ireland - BantryBay_4 metaG | ecosystem: Host-associated > Algae > Red algae > Unclassified | place: Bantry Bay, Ireland | collected 2014-11-21
ATTAGGAAACGTGACTAACGTACCACTTGAAGTTGGTACAATTGCTTACGTCGCTTCAACCAACACAATTACCTATACCGACGAAGAAGGGAATGATACTAACATCGTATTACCAGCTAATGTCTTAACAACTCTAGCAATTGGTGCAGACGGCAACTCTCTAGATTATACAGACGAAGATGGCATAACTACCACAGTGCCGTTAACAGGATTAATATCTGTAGTAACAGATGATAATACAAACGTTTCGGTACAAGCCATTGCAACACATACTTCTGGTGATGGAACAGCAGTTGCTATTGAAGAAACTATTACAAACTTGCAATTAGTTGGCACAAATTTAGAGTATACCAGAGAAAGTGGTGTAAAGGATATTATTCCCTTAAAAAATTCTTGTGGTATACAAGGAACAAGAGCACAGATTATTGCAATGAGTGGCTCGTACGATGAAGGATGCCATTATATTCTTACAGATGCGCCTGCGAGTGGAAATTTACTAGCCGATATTATAGTACTTCACGCGGTTACACCTACGTCTTTAAGTATGGATGTGTCTGTATTAACACCACACGACACACATAGCTGGGATGCTATTTATGATATTGGTACAAACCAATTTAAAAAAGTTTACGATAATCTTTTTAATGAGGTTACAGGAATTACTACTATAAATACTTTTCCTTGGGGAGAAACAGCAGTACAAAGAAATACAGTTAAAAATTCTGCATTCAATTATACAGCAGGAAATTTTAACGACAATGAAATAAGCGATGCAAGTGTTACAATATTAAGCGGTACAAATAATAATAATATATTTAAAAACGGAATCTATACACAACAAGGAGCTGGGACTATAAACTTTTCTACTGTAAACGGTAATTCTAATGTAAGAACAGGCGATGTAAACATAATTAATACAACATTTACAAATGCTAGTTCTTTGTACACAACAGGTAGTAAAGGAAGCATTGCGCAATGCAATTTTAACCGGTTTTATGGAATTAACACCCAAAACATAGCAACTTTAGCGCTCTTAGATTCAGATTTTAGTGGTTATAGCTCGTTTGCTTCTTCGGGTGCTACACTATTAAGAATAACCCGAAATAATTTTACAGATTATGGAAGAACATTGCAAGCTGCTGGAACATCTTTAACAATGAATTACGGAGAGATAAGAGGAAATTCTTATGTAGATCTAAATTCTGGCACACTAACATCAAATGAAATGTATATTAATAATCAATCCTATATACGTTACGATAGATCTGGTGCTTCATTAGTAGACAACATGATTATTGAAAATGGGTCATACTTCAGAATGGAAGGGTCATCTACAAAAAGCGCTACAAATAATAGAATTTCAACAGGCTCAAGTATTAGAACGGCAGATGTCTCGTTAATAGGAAACAACGTATATAATTATTCAAATATAACGGCATACGGTTCATCGGTTGGTATAATAAATTATGTTGATTTGTCTGGTTCAATAATGACGGCTTATAATGTGCCTGATTTATCAATTCAAAGAACAACAGGTTTTAGTTATGGAAGGTTTTTATTTTCAAATGCTGGAGTTGTAAAAGTTTTAGGAGCTACTGCTAGTGACTATGGCTATTTTCAAATTTACGCAGGTAAAAGTGGTACATTTAATTACTCATCAGTTTCTAATGGAGCTTATAACAGAAGTCGAAACGGTCAATTAGTAGTACAATACACAGACACTAAAAACGGTGCTTATATAGATCATAATAGCACTGGTAAAAACACGGTTAATTATTCGGATTTAGCAGCCGCTGGAAGCAGAATTAATTTTGAAAACTCTTCTACAAACAACTTAATAAGTCAAGTAACGGTTAGAGGTTCTGGTTATGTGAGATTAAGAGGAACTTCTAATGGTGTACAACATTCAAACAATAGTTTTACTTCAGTTGGTATTGCAGATCACAATAATAGTGTTAGCGGATTAGTAAGGAACTGTAATTTCACATCGAGCTCTAAATTGTACGATTACGATAACCCTAGCACACATTATTTTTACTATTGTAACGGAGGTTCTTCAGCAGAAATAAGTCAAAGAAATAATACAGGGTTAACTAGGTTCTATTCACTAGATGCGTCTAGTCAATCTATAATTAGATACACTACATCAAGTGGAAACTATTATTACTCAACTATGAGTGCCTATTACTACCAGTTAACAACTGCTGCAACAGGTACAAAATCTGGATTATTTGGAACAGGTAGGTTTAGCAATACGGTTGCAAACCCAATAAAAACAAATATTAACGTAGTAAACAGCTACATAGATAATTTTTAAAATGAAAAAAATACTTATACTACTATTATTTACTTTCGCTATAACAGTTAACGCGCAAGATAATTTTGTGAAGGCTTTTGAGACTGAAAGAGATTCAATGCAAAAACTAATAGAATTGGCAGCAGACGATGAGACGGAATTAAACAGACTTATAGATTTAAGTTCTAAAAAAGAAGAAGCATTTCAAAAAGAATTTTCAAAGCGTACTAATGATAAAATTGCTAAAGAAAATATTAAAATTAAATCTGCTGTAGATAAGATTGAAGCAGAGACAATTAAAAAACTAGATTCTATAGTTAAATCCAATGAAAAAGAATTGGCTTCTATGTTTAAAACTTTAAAAAATTCTTCAAACTCAAAAGGAGAGGCACTATCAAAACCCGAAGAATAATTTATAAAATCTAGTGGCTTTAATAGCAGCGTGAATAATAGAGATAATAATCTATTATTAATAAATGTTAAATATGAATAAGATATTAAATATAGTAATAATATTATTGCTTTTTTCGCAAAACTCGAAAGGGCAAGATGCTTTCCATAATTTTGGAAATGTGCAAATCCATGATCAAGGTCAAGTAGGATTTCATATTGACTTGAAAAATGATGGAACATTTAATCAAAATTTAGGCTTAGCAGGATTTTATAATACAAATAATGCTCTAACCATCTCAGGCACAGAAATACCAAAATTTTACAATATGGAAGTTGATGTTGAGGATAATTTGTTTCTTCAAATAAATACAGAAGTGGCTAATTCATTAGTTTATATTAATGGAGATGTAATTACTCCTAGAGTAACACCTAATATTTCTTTAGATTTCTTAGAGAATTCTATTTACGCGCTAGAAAATGATGTGAGAAATACAGATGGTTATGCTTCTTATAATGGATCTAATAATTTCACTTTTCCTATTGGACAAGACAATAAACTAAGGCCTTTAATCACTCCATTTCAAACTACAACTACAAAATACGCAGCAGCATATTTTAATGAAGACCCAAATTCACCATCAACCTTTACGTCTTTTAATACTTCTATTTCTGAAGGCATTATAGAAAATATTTCAGACGATGAATTCTGGGATTTTAACGGTACACAATCAACATCTGTAACCTTAACTTGGGACGACGAAAGCTTTATATCACAACTCACAACAACATTAGATAGATTAAGAGTTGTTGGCTGGAATATTAATGAAAACCGCTGGGAAGATTTAGGAAACACAAATACAACTGGTTCTATTACAACAGGAACAATAAACTCTATTGTGTTTAATCCTCAAGACTACGAAGTACTAACATTTGGCTCTTTAATAAACAAAGATGGCTTAACAGTTTTCGATGTTATTACACCAAATAACGATGGCGATAATGAAACATTTATTATTGAAGGTATCGAACTTTTTGAAAACACTTTACAAATTTTTAATCGTTGGGGAGTTTTAGTTTATAAAGCAATAAATTACAAAAACACTTTTGCTGGAATATCAGATGGAAGATCGACTATTTTTAAAGACGAAAAATTACCTGTAGGCACTTATTTCTATATATTAGAATTAACAGAAAGCGGTAAACAGCAAGCAGGCCCACTTTACATAACGTATTAAAGCGTTTTATAAAAATGATAGCCATAAATTTTATAACCCTCGTTGTAATAAAATTTATGTGAAGCATAGTTTTGCACGTAAGTATTTAATTCTGAAATATTACAACCTCTAGATTTGGCATAATTATACAACCACTTAAAAAATTGTTTTCCCAAGCCTTTACCTTGATAAGCCTCTTCGATATATACATGGTCCACTTCCATAGATTTACCTGCATAATGCCTAGTTTGAAACCACATACCACAAATACCTATTAATTTATTATCATCAAAAACACCAGCGCACTCATAACTTTCTTTTACCATTAATGCAAAACGCTCTTTTAAGAGTGCATTAGAATTTGCATTGTGTGTTAATTTCTGAATTAATGGAATAACAGAATTAATATCTTCTTTATCAATAATTTTAAAACTGAAAGGCATAGCAATAATTTTAGTAAATTTAGTTAAATTTAAATATATCAAATAACAACTCTACATGCCTGCTAAGTTTAAAACTATTAACAATTCTGAGATTAAAATTAAGCAAATAAATGCTTTAGAAACTATACCTGTAAGGCACGCTGTATTACGCAAAGGAAAACCAGCTGAAGCTTGTAAAATTCCTCAAGATAATTTAGAGAACACATTTCATTTTGGTTTATTTCACCAAAAACAATTAGTTGGGGTTTGCACTTTTGTAATCGATCAATCTCCTTATTTTAATGATAATAAGCAATATAGATTACGTGCAATGGGAATTTTAAAAGCATATCAAGGCTGTACTTTTGGAAAGCAATTATTAACTTATGGTATCCATTTTTTAAAAGAAAAAAACATTGAACGTTTATGGTTTAACGCACGTATAATAGCAGTTAACTTTTATAAAAATAATGGATTTGAAACCATTGGGAAAATATTTAATATCCCAAGAGTGGGCGACCATTATCTAATGCACAAAAAATTATGATTAGTAAAATTTCCAGAAAATTGAAAATTGCATCAATAATAATTTTCACTTTAATAACGCAATTTGCTTTTTCACAAACTACTATTTCTGTTGAGGAATTAATAGGCAAAGGAAATCCAGAGTTATTTGGAGAAAGCTACAAACTTAGAAATGAAGCTTATTTGTCTTTTAAAAAGATGCAAACTGAAGCTTTAAAGAGCGATATTAAAATTGGTGTTGTATCAAGTTACCGCAGTTTTGCACACCAAAAACGAATTTGGGAACGTAAATATAAACGTAATCAAAATAAGCAACTTTCGCCTATAGAAAATATTAAAAAAATAATAGAATATTCTACTATACCTGGAACTTCTCGCCATCATTGGGGAACAGACATTGATATTTACCAAACCAACGTTAAACAACCAAAAGGGTTTTTGCAAGAAAACAATTTTCATAACAATGGTGCGTATTGCAAACTTAAAGAATGGATGGATATTTACGCTAAAGATTATGGTTTTTATTTGGTTTATACAGATTTGCCAAATAGAAAAGGCTTTAAATACGAACCTTGGCATTATACTTACAAACCATTATCCTATCAATATCTAAAAAAATATCAACAATTAGATATTGCAAAAATTTTAAAAACAGATAAACTTTTAGGAAACGAAAATTTCACACAAGAATTTATTGCAAGATACACAGAAGAAAATATTTTAGATATTAATCCCGAACTTTTGTAACTTTAAAACTTAATTAACACTTTAAAAAAATGAAAAGAGGGGGACTTAAAGGACGATTATTAATAGGTTTGGTTATTGCTGCATTTTTTCTAATCAAACATTTTATGAGCAGAGAAACAAATCCTTACACCGGAAAAGTACAAGCGATTTCCATGACTACAGATGAAGAAATCCAAATGGGATTAGCGAGTAGAGATCAAATGGCTTCTCAACATGGTGGTTTATATCCTAACGAGCAATATCAAGCATTAGTAGATAATGTTGGCAATAAATTAGTAAATAACAGCATTGCAAAAAACACACCTTATCTATACGAATTTCATTTATTAGCAGATGAAAATACTATCAATGCATTTGCCTTACCTGGTGGTCAAATTTTTATAACTTATGCTTTATTTTCTCAGCTTAAAAATGAAGATCAATTAGCAGGTGTCTTAGGACATGAAATTGGTCATGTTTTAGGAAAACATTCTGCTGAGCGTATTGAAAGCAGCAAAATGTGGCAAGGTTTAAGCACGGCCGGTTCTGTAGGCGCAGATATGGGAGGTATTATAAACCAAATAGGGAATGGAACTTTACTAAAAAATGGTCGTGGAGATGAGCTAGAAAGCGATGAACTTGGTGTTCGTTTTATGATGCGTTCAGGTTACGATCCAAAAGAATTAATTGGCGTTATGCAAATTTTAAAAGAAGCAGCAGGACCAAATCGCCAGCCAGAATTTGCGAGCTCTCATCCAGATCCAGATAACAGAATGGAAAAAATTAGAGAAGCAATAGAAAAATACAGACGTAACTAAATCGTTTTCGTTTAATTATACCTTAAAGTCCTGCATTTGCAGGACTTTTGTTTGTTATATTTGCTACTTAAACAGCTTTCTATATGAACAAAAAAGTAATCTTAATGATCCTCGATGGTTGGGGAAAAAGCCCAGACCCCAAAGTCTCTGCAATAGATAATGCCAACACTAAATTTATAGATAATTTATATACAAAATATGCCCACGCGCAGTTAAGAACAGACGGTTTACATGTAGGTTTGCCAGAAGGGCAAATGGGAAACAGTGAAGTTGGACACATGAATTTAGGTGCTGGACGTATTGTGTATCAAGATTTAGCTAAGATTAATTTGGCTGTAGAAAACAAATCTCTAGCACAAGAACCTGTTTTAGAAAGTGCCTTCGAATATGCAAAAAAAAATAATAAGCCTATTCATTTTTTAGGCTTAGTTAGTGATGGTGGAGTACACTCGCATAACAACCATTTAAAAGGATTAATTGAGGTAGCAGAAGCTCACGGAATCGAAAAATCTTATATTCATGCCTTTACAGATGGTCGTGATGTAGGACCTCGAACAGGTAAATCGTTTATTGAAAACCTAGAGCAATTCAACAAAAATAAAAAAACAGAAATTGCTTCAATTACTGGACGCTATTATGCTATGGATCGCGATAAACGTTGGGAACGCGTTAAAATTGCTTACGACGCTTTGGTTAAAGGTAGCGGTGAATTGTCTCGTAATTTACAAGAAAGTATTCAAAATAATTATGATAATGATATTACAGACGAATTTATTAAACCCATTATTAAAACCGATGGATACGGTTTACCAATAGCAACAATTAAAGAAGACGATGTTATCATCTTTTTTAACTTTAGAACAGATAGAGGTCGCCAATTAACAGATGCTTTAAGTCAGCATGATTTTCCAGAATTCAATATGAAAAAATTGAATTTATATTATGTTACCCTAACAAATTACGATGAGAATTTTGAAGGTTTGCATGTCGTTTTCAATAAAGACAATATTACAGAAACGCTTGGTGAAGTTTTAGAAAAACACAACAAAACACAAATTAGAATTGCCGAAACCGAAAAATATCCTCACGTTACCTTTTTCTTTTCTGGCGGTAGAGAAGCACCGTTTATTGGTGAATCTCGAATCCTTAAAAATTCTCCTAAAGTTGCAACCTACGATTTAAAACCAGAGATGAGTGCTTTTGAACTTACTAATGCTTTACTACCAGAACTAAAAAAAGGAGTAGTAGATTTTGTGTGTTTAAACTTTGCCAATGGAGATATGGTTGGACACACAGGTTCAATGCCAGCAGCAATAAAAGCATGCGAAGCTGTAGATATTTGTGTAGAAAAAGTAATTACAACCGCTTTAGCTAATAATTATACAACACTTCTTATTGCAGATCATGGCAATTGCGAAACCATGATGAATCCAGATGGTTCTCCGCACACTGCGCACACCACTAATCCTGTACCAATTATTTTAATAGATAATGAATTAAAAGAAATTAAAAACGGCGTTTTAGGCGACTTGGCTCCTACTATTTTAAAACTGATTGGTATAGAAAAGCCTATGGTTATGACGCAGGAGAGTTTGGTATAATTTATCTTAAAAGAATTGGTGATGAAAATACCAACAATACCAGATAGCGAAATTTAATCTTTGAATAATTTCGCAAACTGCTCCTCTCTTTAGTTAAAGAGGGCTATGTTTTCGATAGAAAATTCGGAGAGTTTCACCTGAAATGCGAAGTCTTTTATGTTAATTAACAAACTCCTCTTTCTTTCAAATTTAATAAAATTTAAAATTCATCTCCTCTTTAGTTAAAGAGGAGAGTAACATACAACAAGGTTTTTTTGTTTCGATTGAAACTTTAATTTTTATTGTATTTTTGTAATCAATTATGGTAATGAATAAACATTTTTAAACGATTTATTATTGCTGTAGGTTTCAATATACCATTGTAAAAGATAGTTATCTAAGTGTTGGTACCAAGCGTTTATTTGCAATCGACACTTTAAAACGTTTACAAGCAGATAGGCATCATTTAATTTTATGGACTTACAGATTGGTAAAGAACTTGATAAAGCTGTTGCATTTTGAAAAGAAAAAAACCTCAACCTAAAAAAAGAAAAAAATTTTAGATTCTAAAATAGTAGTGCTTAATAAATTATGATCGTAGTAAAAACAAGAGAAGAAATAGAACTAATGCGTGAAGCTGCACTTGTGGTTTCTAAAACTTTAGGTGAAGTAGCTAAAGCTGTAAAACCAGGAGTAACAACATTAGAATTAGACAAAATTGCTGAAGCATGTATTAGAGACCAAGGTGCTATACCTGGATTTTTAGGCTTGTACGATTTCCCAAATACGTTATGCATGAGTCCAAATTCCCAAGTAGTACATGGTATTCCAAACAGTACACCTTTAGTTGAAGGCGACATAATTTCTATAGATTGTGGTTCTATTAAAAATGGTTTTTATGGAGATCATGCCTACACTTTTGCCGTTGGAGAAATAGACCCAGAAACCGAAAAACTATTACAGGTTACAAAAGAATCTTTATATGTTGGTATTGCAGCATTAAAAATTGGCAATCGTGTTGGTGATGTTGGTTACGCGATACAGAAATATTGCGAAGATCATGGTTATGGTGTTGTTCGAGAATTGGTAGGACATGGTTTAGGTCGCGTTATGCATGAAGATCCAGAAATGCCAAACTATGGAAAACGTGGTCGTGGCAAAAAGTTTATTGAAGGTATGGTTGTTGCTATAGAGCCTATGATTAATTTAGGTACCCAACGCATTAAACAACATAGCGATGGCTGGACTATTACTACTCAAGATGGAAAACCGAGCGCTCATTTTGAGCATGATGTAGCTATTTTAGATGGCAAGCCAGAGATATTGTCGACTTTTGCCTATATTTATGACGCTTTAGGGATTGTTAGTAATGAGGAAGATGAATTTAGACAGAAGGCTCTAGTGCTTTAATTTATTACACTGAGATTCTCAGAGAGAAATAGAGATTTACAAATGGGTTTTTTTGATTCAATTTATATTATGAGTTACAATAAAATTACTGAGAATATTATTGGCTGCGCTATCGAAGTTCATCCCACTTTAGCTTTTGGTTTATTAGAATCTGCTTACCAATAATGTTCGCTATTTGCACTTAAAGTTATTGGCTATTCTGTTAAAAAAGAATTAACACAACCAATAGTCTATAAAAACATTACCTTAGATCATGGCTATAGAATAAATAAATTGGTAGAAAATAATATTGTCGTTGAATTAAAAACGGTCGAAAAATTTACTTAAGTTCATTCTGCTTAAATCCTTACTTACATGAAATTAGGTGATTATCCAATTAGTCTACTTTTAAATTTAAAAACTAAAATTTTAAAAAACGGAATAAAGAGATTTATAAATACAAATGAGTAAAATTACTGAGAAAACTCTCCGTAAATCTCTATTTCTCTCTGAGAATCTCTGTATAATAAAATGAAAAAACTCTTCAAAATAATTCTAAACACCATCCCAAGACCTTTACTAATAAGATTAAGCTATGTAGCGCGTCCTATTTTAGCCTTCTTTTTAAAAGGAAAAAAATACACAGATCCTATTGATGGTAAAAGTTTTAAAAGCTTTCTGTCCTATGGCTATGGTAAGCAACGTGATAATGTATTGTCGCCTTCAACACTTAGTTTAGAGCGTCACAGATTATTATGGTTGTATTTAAAAAATAAAACTAATTTTTTTACTGCTGAAAAAAGTGTGCTCCATTTTGCGCCAGAGCAATGTTTCTTAAAACGTTTTAGAAAACTTAAAAATCTCGATTATACAACTACAGACTTACTGTCTCCAATTGCAGATGTTAAAGCAGATATTTGTAACCTTCCGTTTGAAGATAATAGTTACGATATTATACTTTGCAATCATGTTTTAGAGCACATTCCAGACGATACTAAAGCGATGCAAGAGCTCTATCGGGTTATGAAACCTGGAGGTTATGGTGTGTTTCAAATTCCACAAGACTTATCTAGAGAGAAAACATTTCAAGATAATTCTATAACAGATAAAAAAGAACGTGCTAAAATATTCGGTCAATACGATCATGTGCGTGTTTATGGTCGCGATTATTTTAATAAGCTAAGAAGTGTAGGTTTTAATGTTGATGAGGTTGATTACACGGCAAGTCTTTCCGCGAAAGCGATAAAAAAATATTGTTTAGCAAAAGATGAAATTATACCGGTAGTTTATAAATAAATTTAATTATGACACAACAAATTGTAATAGCAACAGGCGTATTATTTGGAATGCTATCTGTAGTTTTTGGTGCTTTTGGTGCACATGCTTTAAAGAAAACACTTTCTAAAGACCAATTACATAGTTTTGAGGTTGGTGTAAAATACCAAATGTATCATGCTATTGTATTGTTGGTTTTGGGTTTTAACTTCAAGAGTATAACTTCCGCAATTTATTGGTGTTTTACCATAGGTATTATACTATTTTCTTTTAGTATTTACGGATTAGTTTTGTCTGATGCTAAAGGAAAAAAACTAAAGTTTCTAGGACCTATTACTCCTCTTGGCGGTTTGCTTTTAGTTATTGGTTGGTTGCTATTATTAATAAATGTTTTTTTAAGAAGTTAATTTGTTGCAAACCCATTAAAAGCTGTAGTTTCTAATTCTCCTTTGCTATTTTCAAAAATTAAATACGCTTTTAATTCTGGATGTTTAGACATAAAAAAGGACACTTTTTCTACACCCATAGCTTGAAAGGCAGTTGCATAGCCATCTGCCAGCATACAATTATCTGCAATAACCGAAACACTTAAAATATTAGATTTACTAGGATAACCCGTTTTTGTGTTAATAATGTGTGCAAATCTGTTACCGTTGGCATCAATTTTAAATTTTCTATATGTTCCTGATGTCGCCATAGCTTGATCTTTTAAAACTAACGTTTTATTATAACTTTGAGATCCGTCAAAATTAGGATTTTCAATACCAGCAGTCCATCCTTTTTGTTTTTTTAAATTAATACCTTTAGCAGTTAACTCTCCACCAATATTTATTAAATAGTTATCTATGTTTCGTGAGTTTAAAAAATTGGCGATTACATCTACAGCATATCCTTTTGCTATTGCATTAAAATCTATAAAAGTTGTTTTATGTTTTTTTATGGCACTATCCACTAAGCTAACTCTATTAAATCCCACAAAACGCATTAAACTATCTACTTTTGCACTGTCTAAAGCTGTTTTGTTTTCTTCCGAACCAAAGTTCCACGCGTTAACTAATTGCCCAATGGTTGGATCAAAAATACCTTCAGTCTCTCTGTAAATTTGTTTTGAAGCCTTAAAAACAGTTTTAAAATAATGGTCTACTGTAACTATTTCATTTCTGTTAAGTTTGGAAATATCAGAATCTTCTTGATAATTGGACATGGACTTATTAATATCCTTAAATAAATTATCGAATTCTTTTTGATAATTTTTTCCATTAAAATCATAATACTGGATATTATAACCAGTTCCAAATATTGGTCCTGAAACCTCTACAGATTGGAGTTCTTTTTTACAGGAAAATATTAAACATAAAATTATAACACTTAATATTTTTTTCATATTTAATTTAAATTAGTTTCTAAAACTTGAATGCCGTTGTATTCTATCAAGTATTCTTCATTTAAAAAAATTGGTAAAGATTCTCCATTAGGGTTTCCTAAACCTACGCCTGCATACAATACTTTAGCATCTTTTTCTCGTGCGTGTTCTTTAAAAGATTCCATCCAAACTACATCGTAATTGTTTGCATTATTTGGTAACAATACTGCTTTAACAATTACAAAAAAGTATTGCTTATTCGCATCCATACAGACAAATTGAGGATGTTTTTTTAGTTTGCTATTTATAGCTATAAACTCGAAACCTCTTTTTTCTAAGTCTTTGCCCACATGGTTCATGGCAAGATTATGAAGTTCTTGTTTGTTAAGTGCTTTACTCATTGTGTTTACATCTTTCGAATATGCACAAAATAAATTACTGCAGTATTCTATATAATTTGTACAAAAATACAACAAAGCATTATTATAGTAAAGAAGATTTCTGCGTTTGAAAGAATGAAAAATTAATTATTTAAATCGCGCAAATTTAGAATTGTAAAAGGTGAAATTTGAAACAGGTATTACAGCATTCATTTTTAAATTATACCAAGGAGAAATTTCTAAATCTTCTAAATTTTTGACCAAATGCACACTTTGAGCAGGTGTATTACCTTGAAATAATAGAAATAGTTTTTCTCCGTTTTTATTTATTACTTCATCTCCTAGCATAACAATATGGCCTGGACTGCCACCTAAAATAAGCATGTCTCCAATTTTTAAATCGTTAATAGAAGTAATGGGTTCTAACTCTTGAGAAAGAGATAATGTACCAGAATACATATAAATAAGATTAAGATATTTGTAGAAATTTTCTTTAGTGTTATTAGCAGAAGCTGTTTTACTAAACGTTACTTTATTGCCTTTTATTTTTGGTCTATAACCTTCTGCATATTTTACCCACGAACAATAGTGACCAGAGGTAAAATTAAAGCCTATTTCGTTTTTTCTATTAGCATCCCATAGATATTCACTTCGTATTCTAATTAGTGCATCCGCGCATTGTTGCAGTCCGTTTTTAGGGACAGGAATATCAAGAATACCTAGGTGACCTTGTTGCCAGTAATATTCGCTATCATCGTAGTTAATTATTTTACTACCATAAGGTTTTAATTTATAGTTTCTTAAATACTCTTGAAAGGAGCCTTTTGAATACTCTACGCGTTTATAGTCTTTAAGGACTTTTACTCTAGAACTTATAGTTAAACTATCTTTATTAATTAGATTCGCTTTTAAAACTATAGATTTAGTGACGTTACTTAATCTGTTTTTTACAGGTTTAAACTGAAATGCTAATACAGAAATGACAGTAATTAAGAATAAAATTAATAGTGTTTTTTTCATGTTGATAGTTAGATTGAAGCGTTTATTACTAAAGAAACATATAATTGAAGCAATTATTATTAAATGAAACTAATTTTTTTTGTAATTTAGGTAAAAACAACTTTTGTATGAAACTCCCTAGACGCCTAGAATTAGCAATTTCTAAGTTATATAAAGCTTTTCATGATAACAAATTGCATCCAGAACGCTGCACACAATGTGCAGTTGGTAATATATGCGACAATAACGATGCTTGGCAACATTTAACAGATTGTCACGGTTCTGTTGTATTAAACTATGTAGGTTTAGTAAATCAGAATTTTAATAAAAAGTTTTATGGTTACTCTCCTCTAGAATTACTTCAAACTGAAGCACAATTTTTAAAAGGTTGTGGTTATATACTTCCGCTTGACGGAAAAAATAAAAAACCAATTAACCCAAGAAACAAAACCATTTTATTTAATGGTTTATGTGAGACTATAAAGTATTTATGTGCTTTAGACAATGTACCTAATGTAATGGATTATACTAAGTTATTTGAGTATGAAAACGAAAAACCCAAATATAACATTCAATCAATTTATTAAATCTCAAAATTTAAAAACTAAAAAACCAGAACTAGTTGTTCTGGTTTTTTACATAATTATTTATTAATAAATGATAGTTAGTGGCCTAGCCTCCAAAATCATCAAAACGTATATTTTCGTCATCAATACCAAAATCTTCACCCATTTTTTGTACCGCTTGGTTCATTAATGGTGGACCACAAAAGTATAATTCTATATCTTCTGGATTTTCGTGTTTAGATAAGTATTGGTCAATTACAACTTGATGTATAAATCCTATAAAACCATCGCCAGGTGCATCGACATCTTCTTTAACTTTCCAATTATCTTGTTCCATAGGTTCGGATAATGCTAAATAAAATTTAAAATTCGGGAAATCTTTTTCTAATGCTCTAAAATAATGGATGTAAAATAATTCTGCTTTAGATCGTCCACCGTACCAATACGTTACTTTACGTCCTGTTTTTAGGGTTCTAAAAAGCTCGTATAAATGCGAACGCATTGGTGCCATACCTGCTCCACCACCAACGTAAAGCATTTCTGCTTCAGACTCGTTGATAAAAAATTCTCCATAAGGTCCAGAAATGGTTACTTTATCTCCTTCTTTCTGATTAAAAATATATGAAGAAGCCACACCAGGATTTACATCCATCCAGCCACCTTTGGCACGATCGAAAGGCGGTGTTGCCACACGTACATTAAGCATTATTTTTCTTCCTTCTGCAGGATAAGATGCCATAGAATAAGCACGTTCTACCAGTTCGTTATTCTTCATAACTAAAGGCCATAAACCAAACTTTTCCCAATCTGCTTTAAACTTATCTGGTTCACCTGGATGATCTTCAGGATGCGCAGTAACATCCATCTCTGAATATTTTACCTCGCACTCTGGAATTTCAATTTGAATATATCCACCAGCTTTATAACCCATATCTTCTGGAATTTCAACTACAAATTCCTTAATAAATGTGGCAACGTTATAATTTGAAACTACGGTTGCTTCCCATTTTTTAATTCCGAAGACTTCTTCTGGAATTGTAATTTCCATGTCTTGTTTTACCTTTACTTGGCAAGATAGACGTGCACCATGTGCTAATTCTTTTCTAGAAAAGTGTGGTGTTTCTGTTGGAAGCGCTTCACCACCTCCAGATAATACGTGACATTCGCATTGAATACATGTGCCACCACCACCACATGCAGATGGTAAGAAAATTTTATTACCACCTAATGTTGATAATAAAGTATCACCAGATGCCACTTCTATTTCTCGCTCACCGTTAATTAAGATCTTTACTGGACCTGATGGTGATAATTTTTGCTTTACAAATAATAACAAACTTATTAGTATTAGCGCTATAACTAAAAACGCGACTACTGTTGTTAATACTGTTGCTCCTGTTCCTGCTGCTAAAATCATACTACTCTGTTATTTTAGTGTTTTCGGCTAATTGCTTAGCTTTTTCAGTTTGTACTTGTTCAACTTGAGATGTTGGCTCTGTTGATGGTTCTCCTTCTTCATCTCCACCTGTTAACATACCACCAAAACTTAAAAAACCTATTCCCATTAAACCTGTAATTATAAATGTAATCCCTAAGCCTCTTAATGGTGCTGGCACGTTAGAATATCTAATCTTTTCGCGAATAGCTGCAATTGCTAAAATAGCTAAAAACCATCCTATTCCAGAAGAAACACCATAATTAACTGCTAATCCAAACGTTTCAATTTCTCTAGACTGCATAAATAATGAACCACCTAGAATAGCACAGTTTACAGCAATTAATGGTAAGAAAATACCAAGTGAGTTATATAATGAAGGTGAAAATTTCTCTACCACTATCTCTACTAATTGTACCATTGTTGCAATGGTTGCAATAAACATAATAAAAGAAAGAAACCCTAAATCCATACCAGAGAAACCTTCTCCATTACTACTACCATCTGCCCATGCTAGCGCTCCAGGTTGTAACAAATACTGATCTAATAACCAGTTTAATGGTACTGTAATTGCTAATACAAATATTACCGCAGCACCTAGACCAACGGCTGTTGCTACTTTTTTAGATACAGCTAAGTATGAACACATACCTAAGAATACCGCAAACACCATATTGTCAATAAAGATTGACTTGAAAAATAATTCTAAATGTTCTATCATTTTTATATTCTTTTAATATCAGTTTTAGTCTTAAGTAGATAATAATACACTTACTTATTGAAGACTAGTAACCACATATTGATTTTAATCTTCTATTAACGTTTTGTTTCTACTACGCTGTACCCAAATAATAAGTCCTACAATTATTAAAGCCATTGGAGGCATTAACATAAAGCCATTATTCTCGTAACCAAAAGAATAGACTCCTGTTGGTCCTGTTTCTGGGCTACCAATTGGATCTCCAAGTACTGGAATTCCGAAAAGTGTACCAGAACCTAATAATTCTCTAAAAAAGCCTACAATAATTAAAATAACTGCATAACCTAAAGCATTACCAATACCATCTAAAAAAGATTGCCATGGTTTATTTGCTAAAGCAAAAGCTTCAAAACGTCCCATAATAATACAATTAGTAATAATTAAACCAATAAATACTGAAAGTGTTTTACTTAATTCGAAAGCAAAGGCTTTTAATACTTGATCTACTATAATTACTAACGCAGCAACCACGATAAGTTGCACGATTATTCTAATTTTTGACGGTATAATGTTTCGCATTAAAGAGATAACAACATTACCAACGCCAAGTACAAATAATACAGCAATTCCCATTACTAAAGATGCTTTAAGCTCTGCAGTAATTGCTAATGCAGAACAAATACCTAATACTTGAATAGTAATTGGATTATTATCTGCTAATGGATCTGTAATTAACTTTGTGTCCTTTTTTGTAAGAAGTCCCATATTAGTTGTTAGTGTTTTTTAAGTTCGTAAAGTATGGTAAATACAATTTTAAATCTTTTTTAATCATTGCAGAAACACCGTCACCTGTAATAGTTGCTCCAGCAAGTGCATCTACTTCATGATCTTCTTTATCATTATTAATTGGATCGTTATTACCTTTTGCAACAGCAATACCTTTAAAAGCTCCTGCTTCCGTTAGTAGACGCTCACCGTAAAAATCATCCATAAAATAACGTTGCTTAATATTTGCACCTAAACCTGGTGTTTCTCCTGCATGATCAAAAAATGTTCCTTTAACAACCATATCTCTATCTAATGCTACATATCCCCAAATAGCATCCCAAAGTCCTTTTCCTCTAATTGGTGCAACATAAACTGTTTTACCTTCTTGAGTTCCTTTGAATAATGGTAAAAACCTTGATTTACCATTTTTTGCTTTGGTTTGTTCTTTTTTAATATCTATTAAATAAGGTTCTTTTCCTGCACCTTGATCTTTAGATTTCATAAACTCATCTCGAGTCATTTCTTTTATAATCTTTCCATCTTTTACTTCAAGAACAATCTGTTCTGAAACATTAGATTTAAAAGCCTCTGCAACCTCTGCAGTAGAAACAAAAGTAATATCACCAGTACTTTCATTGCCATTTATTCCCATAGCATACAAAATATTCTGCTGCTTTTCCATCCTTTCGTTCTCTTTAATATTAGGCTTTAAAGACGATGCTGTAAATGCTAATAATGAACCAACTACCAATACCATTGCAACTGCAAAGACTATAGTGTATGAATTTTTGTCTGTATTAACTGCCATAATTATGCTGTTTTAACTTTTAAACGTTTCATTCTACGCTTCACATTACCTTGTATCACATAGTGATCGATTGTAGGCGCAAATACGTTCATTAATAAAATTGCTAAGAAAACGCCTTCTGGATAGGCTGGATTAAAAACACGAATCATTATTGAAATGAAACCGATTAAAAAACCATAAACCCACTTTCCTTTATTTGTTTGAGATGCTGTAACTGGATCTGTTGCCATGTAAACGGCACCAAACAGTATACTACCAATAATTAAATGTTGCCAAAATGGTACATTCATCAAGCCATAGAATTTACTTGTTTCAGGAATCCAATCCGCAGAAACGACACCATTAAATATAAGACCCATAGTTAATGCTCCAACTAAAGTAGAAAATATAATTCTCCAGCTTCCAACCTTTGAAAAAATTAGTATGGCTGCACCAACTAAAATTAAGAGTTTAGAGGTCTCACCTACTGATCCTGGAATAAAACCGAAGAACATATCCATTAAATCTATATTTGGCAAGGTGTTACCCTGAGCATAAGCACCTAAAAGTGTTTCACCAGAAATTGCATCTGGAGTTCCTGCTAATTCTTGAGCCTTATGTACCCAAACTTTATCTCCAGACATCCACGTTGGGTATGCGAAGAATAAGAAAGCACGAATAGTTAATGCTGGATTTAGAATATTCATTCCTGTTCCACCAAAAACCTCTTTTCCTATAACAACACCAAAAATAACGGCAACTGCTAACATCCATAACGGAATATCAATAGGTACTATTAATGGCACTAACATGCCTGTTACTAAGTAGCCTTCTTCAACTTCGTGTCCTTTTATTACTGCAAAAATAAATTCTACAATTAAACCCACACCGTAAGACACTATTACAAGTGGTAACACTGTCCATGCTCCAATAATAAAGTTGTCCCAAGTAATAAAGTTTCCAAATAATGAAGCTTCTCTAACAACACCTGCAGCAGCATCTATAGCTGAGTAGTGTTGGTAACCTGCGTTAAAAATTCCGAAGATTAGACACGGTACTAATGCCATAATAACTATGTTCATTGTACGCTTTAAATCATCGGCTGCCTTAATATGAGTTCCGTTGTGCGTAGTCTCATTAGGTAAGTATAAAAAGGTATGGATTGCATTAAATGCAGGTGCCATTTTTGTACCTCTATACTTTTCTTTTAAATTGTGTAAATTACTTTTTAAACTCATTATCCTATTTCTTTATGCATTAAGTCTAAACCTTTTCTAATAATATCTTGATGTGGCTGTTTAGACACGCAAACAAATTCTGTTAAAGCAAAATCTTCTGGTGCAACCTCATACATACCTAACGCTTCCATCTCATCTAAATCTTGATACATACAAGCTTTTAAAATTTGCATTGGAAATATATCTAAAGGAAATACTTCTTCGTAAGTTCCTGTAGTTACAAACGCACGGTGTTCACCATTTGTATTAGTATTTAAAGCAAATTCTTTTTTAGGTGTTAACCAAGAAAAAGTTAATGCTCTGGAAGTAGAAACTTTATTAAAAATTGGTTTATTCCAACCAAAAAATTCATAATCATCTCCTTCTGGAATTACAGAAATTACATTACTGTAATAATCTAAACTACCGTCTGGCTTTACTTGTTTTCCAGATAAAACGTTTCCAGAAATAATACGGTCGTTCCCATCTTTATCTACACCATTATCGTAAACCATAGTTGCTATTTCGCTTCCTATCTTCGTTTTAAAATAACGTGGTTTTTTAACAGACGATCCTGCTAAGGCAACTAAACGCTCTGCATTAAATTTTCCTGTTAATAATAATTCTCCAATAATCACTAAATCTTGCGCAGCAACAGTCCAAACTGTTTCTCCTTTATTTAATGGATCTATTTTGTTAATTAAAGTCCCAACATTTCCTGCTGGATGTGGTCCAGAAACATTGTGTATTGTAACATTAGACAATCCTGCCAATGGCGAGTGTCCTTTTTTACTAATACCAACATGCACTTGACCTTGAGTTAATTTAGATAAAGCAGAAACTGCAACCTGTAATTCTGCTTCTTTACCGGCTAGCGTAAAATCTAAATTCGCAGCTAAAGGTGCACTAGCATAACCAGAAATAAAAATTGCTTTAGGAGCAACCTCTGGATTAGCAATAATATCGTAAGGGCGTTGTTTAATAAATGCCCAACATCCAGAATCTAATAGATGTTGTTTTATTTTTTCAACTTTTGCAACTTCTGTGTTTAAAGAACCAAAGTCGTGATAAGATTGCGCTTTGTCCGCTTGAATTTTTATTGAAAGAATTTTACGTTTTTCACCACGAGCAATATCAATAACTTCTCCAGAAACTGGCGAAGCAAATTTTACATTGTCGTTAATTTTATTAAAAAACAATGCCTGTCCTGCTTTTACTTTTTCTCCAACCTTAACCGATAATTTTGGAATAACACTGTGAAAGTCTTCTGGTCTAACTGTACACGTATTGCTAATTATGGCATTTTCTATTACCTTTTCAGCACTACCTTTAAGTTTAATATCTAGACCTTTTTTAATCTTAATGTCGTTTGACATGTGTATAAATCTATTTGTTAGTAGTATAGCTATGTGACTTTATGAGGGTCAAAAATCGGTGCAAAAATACGAATTATTCCGTAATTTATTTTTCTTTAAACTAATAGATTACTTATTTATAACTATTCTAAATAAAGAGCTTTTTTTAGGCATAGATTTTGTTTATCTTTACATTAAAATTATTCTAATAATGCTATATAAACTTAAACAATTGGTGTGTTTTTTATTAATGTCAACTTTTGCTTTTAGCCAAGTTATAGAAGTAAACCCTCCAGATTACATAAAAACAATTACGTTTAAGAGTCAAAATAGCTCGCAAGGTGAATTACCTATTATTAAACTAAACGAACCTTTTTACTTAGAGTTTGATGCTTTAGGAAGAGATGAGCCAGATTTCTATTATACAATAGAGCAATACAATTACGATTGGACACCATCGTTACTTGTAAAAGCAGAATATTTAATAGGTTTAGATAACTTAAGAATTTTAAGCTGGCGAAATTCTTTTAACACGTTTCAACCTTACTCTCATTACAGGTTAGATTTACCTAACAATCAAACAAAACAAATAAAACTTACTGGTAATTACTTAATAACTATTAGAGACGAGGAAGATGAAATTGTTTTTACTAGAAAATTTATAATTTATGAAGATAAGGTTAATATAAAACTTGACGTTAAACGTTCTAGGGATGTCACTAAAATAGATATATTGCAGACTGTAGATATGGAGATATCTGGAGCTTTAAAATTTAATAACCCATCCCAAACAGTAAATACTACAATTATTCAAAATAGAAATTATAATACAGCGATTAAGAATTTGAAACCCCAATATATTGTTGGAGATAAGTTAATATACAGGTATGTAAATGAAACGGCGTTTCTTGGCGGTAACGAATTTTTGTTTTTCGAAACAAAGAATCCTAGAGCTGCCCTTAATGGCGTAGAATCAACAGAGCTTAAAGACCTTAACAATAGTTATCTTAGAGAAGATATTAAAAGAGCAGATTTAAATTATACTTTTGCACCAGATATTAATGGTCGATTTAAAATAACCGCTGTGGATGTAGACGATATTAATATTGAGGCAGATTATGTAAACGTTCATTTTTCACTTAATATCCCAAAAATTAAACCTAATGAACGCATATTTGTTTATGGAAATTACAACAATTATGCCCTAGAAGAAAATAATGAATTATTTTTTGATAATGAGAGCGGAAATTATACTACTATGCTAAAGCTTAAGCAAGGCTTCTATAATTACCAATATGTTATTCTTAAAAAAGATGGATCCCTAGACCACGGCAGAATTAGTGGGGATTTTTGGCAAACAGAAAACAACTACAAAGTAATTGTTTACTATAGAGACTTGGGAGCACGATATGATAAAGTTTTAGGTTTCAGCGAAATATCTTCAACTAAAATAAAAAATTAAAATTCTAAATTTATGCGTTTATTTTATGGATTTATTTTATCATTATCTACGATATATTGTTTTAGTCAAGTGGAAGAAATAAACCCTACTGAAGAAATAAAAACAATTACTTTTAAAGGCGACACTCCTGAAAGCCAACTTCCAATTACAAGACTTGGTGAACAATTAGTTCTAGAGTTTGACGTTTTAAACGGAAACGAAGATGATTATTATTATGAGATAAAGCACTATAATTATGATTGGACACCTTCAATTTTAGTACAAGCAGAATATTTAAAAGGTTTTAACGAGCAACGCATTAGAATATGGAACAATTCTTTTAACACCTTTCAAATCTATTCGCATTTTACTTTAACCATTCCAAATGAGCAAACACAAGCCATAACAAAATCTGGAAACTACCTTATTACAATTTATAATGAAGATGATGAGATAGAATTTACTAGAAAATTTATGGTTTACGAAGATATTACCAATGTTGGAGTTGCAATTAAACGCTCAAGAGATGTTAGCGATATAAAAGAAAAACACACTGTAGATATAGTTATTAACTCTTCATCTTTAAGGTTTAATAATCCGTTAGAAACTGTAAAAACAGTTATTATTCAAAATAATAATTTAAGAACCGCTATTAAAAATGTTAAGCCTCAATATATTTTAGGTAACGAACTACAATATCGCTATGTAAAAGGTACTAGCTTTGATGCTGGGAATGAATACCTCTACTTTGAAAACAAAGATTTGAGAGGTGCAAATTCCGCTGTTCAGTTTATAGAATTAAAAGAACTTTATAATAGTTATTTATATAAAAACTTACCTAGAGTCGATCGAGCTTATACGTATAACCCAGATATTAATGGGAATTTTCTTGTTACGGCTTTAAATGCACAAAACCCTAATATTCAAGCAGATTATGCTCAAGTTCATTTTACATTAGGTTTAAATAAGGTTAAGAAAGGACAATCTGTGCACGTTTATGGAAATTTTAATAATTACGCCGTTGATGAAAGTACACAATTAACTTACTATAGTGATGAAAGTACTTACGAAGGTAAACTACTCTTAAAACAAGGGTTTTATAGTTATAAATATATTATTAAAAATAATGACGGAAGTATACACGAAAATGCTATATGCGGCAATTTTTTTCAAACAGAAAATAGTTACAAAGTACTAGTGTACTACAGAGATTTAGGCGCTAGATATGATAGGATAATTGGTTTAGGTGAAGGTAATTCTGTAAATATTACAAACTAAAGATAATAGATTAGTTAAAATGACTTCAATTATTTTTTAATATTGTGATTATTAAGCTAATATTAGTATTTTAGCTTAGAATTTGTAAATATATAAATGGTTGAACAAGTTACAAGAGGTATAAAAATTTCGGTAAAGACTAATTTTGAAGGGACATTTTATAAAAATTATAAAATACATTACGCTTTTGGATACCAAGTTACTATAGAAAACCAGAGTAAAGACTCTGTCCAGCTCAATGCAAGACATTGGATAATTCTTGATGCCTTAAATAATGTCGAAACAGTTTCTGGTGAAGGTGTAATAGGCAAAAAACCTGTATTAAAACCTGGCGAATCTCACACCTATTCTTCTGGTTGTTTACTAACGTCTCCTTTTGGAGCAATGCAAGGTCATTACAGCATGGTAAACTTTACCACTACAAAAAAGTTTAATGTTACTATTCCTACTTTTAAATTAAGTGCTCCTTTTGCCATAAACTAAGGCATCCACTCTATTAAATTTATAAATTTTATTATTCTGCCTTACATGAAATAAAGCACAGTTTGAATAATGTACAATCTCATAAATTTTATCATAATTAAAACTAGAATCTTCAACTAGATAAACAGCATCACAATCTATATTTCCATAAGGAGAAATGCGTCTGTATCTATATTCGTTTACAATTTCGGTTTTAAAGATTTCGTACCAAGCTCCAGCTGCAATTCCAGAAAGCCATTGCGCATTTATGTGAAGACCTTCCACCTCTTTAGGTAAAAGAGTACCTATTTTACTAGGTTTGTAATCTTTTAATCTATCTAAAAAACATTTTAAGTTTTCACTTCTTTGCGAGCCATTAAATTCTAAAATAGTTCCTTGATTTGAAACCTCAAAAGTATAATTTCCAGTGTTAGCAATTAAAACGTTTCCAACGGTACTTGGAGTAAACCATTTAGAGCTTTTTAAAGCTTTGTTTATTTTTAAATCTGTTACAGAAGCGATTAAACTATCTGTTACAAAACGCGCGCAATTACTTGCGTCCTTTTTAAATGCAGCATAATAAATAAACTCGCGTTCTTGCATTTTAGTAATATAAGATCTTGCCTTTTGATAATTAATACAACTACAAACTGAAGCTATTAATCTTCCATCTCCGTGAGTAAGTTTTGGATTGGTTGCCAAGAATTTTAAAATAGTATCGAGGTTTAAAATTTTATCGTCTTTAATATCGGCTTTAAGTGGAAAGTGCAATTCATTATCTGTATTACTACCACGTACTCTTCCACTAGGTTCTGGTGTTATGTAACGACCAAAATCATGATATTCTAAAATGCCCGTCTCTTTATCAATTAAAACTAAAGCAGCATGACCAGCACGCACATTTGTTTTACTTCCTACTCCAACGTAATGCAGGTATGGAGAATACCATTCTTGAGCGTGAGAAACAATAGTATCTGGATAAGCAAGTGTAATTATTATGCCTGTATTTTCTATAGAATTACTCATTTACAATTTGGGCATAATTAAAAAATGTAGTTGTTTTTTCTGAAGTATTTAAGTTATTAAAACGCATTTCGATTGAATTTTTAGTTTTTACAATTTGAGTTATACTTGTGGTTTTTACAATACCACGATCCATAATAACACCGTAATCTTCATTTCCTTTTCCAGCAGTTTTATGAAACTCTAATAATGTTTTTGGAGTTAACTCATTTTTAGATTTATATATTTCGAACCAATTTCGTCGCGCTTGTTTTTTTTTTTCTGTGTATAAAGTAGAAGAAGACCAAATTTTAGTTTCTAATGGC